>ERZ857480.7368-NODE-11326-length-98412-cov-57.2928_pt1 | contig 98412 bp, 90 predicted proteins | sample MGYA00519767_ERZ857480 | MGnify/ENA primary metagenome ERZ857480 (study PRJEB31778, sample SAMEA3449210) | human gut metagenome | biome: human gut; feature: human-associated habitat; material: faeces | place: United Kingdom | collected 2010/2012 ...
AAGCAACTATCAGGCTGACTTTTACTCTCAAGGTATCAAAAGACCGGCGTACACGCCGCCTACTCGCCTTCGGCGTCGCAACGCGCTTGTTCAGCGCATCGCGAAATCAACCCGCAAAAGTCAGCCTTCGGCTGCAAGCAGCTATCAGGCTGGCTCTGTGGGGCTCCGCCCCACACCCCGCCCAAGGGGACTTTTTGTAAAAAGTCCCCTTGGGAATCCCGAAAAACAGCGTTTGACTTTTAAAGATTGGATTTTTATAGCTTGCTCTCAAGGTATCAAAAATCACCGTACACGCCGCCTACTCGCCTTCGGCGTCGCGAAGCGCTTGTTCAGCACTTAGCGAGGTTAACCCGCAAAACACGGCCTTCGGTTGCAAGCAACTGTCAGGCCATGTTTTGCTCTCAAGGTATCAAAAGACCGGCGTACATGCCGCCGGCTTTTGATGGATTATAAAATTGTGGGGATGTTTCCAAGCCTATATTATCCACTTTGCATTTTTTGGAGTTCTTAGAACCTTTTTTGCAAAAAAGGTTCTAAGCCGCCGGAGGCAAAACCCGCAAAGAACGAAAACCTTACGGTTTAAATCCGGGTTTTTGGCAGTCCGAGACTAACGATACCGCCGGCCTGGTTGACGACATATGAGCGTTTCATTCCAGCTCGATGCTAAAGTTAACTATAGCGTCCCTGAGAAATGCGGCCGCTCCCCCTCCCGCTTTTGAATAATAGTCCGAAAATCTCTTGTCAGTCACATAACTCTCGGATAATGCCGCATGCATTTCAGCCGTATATACGGGCCAGTAGCATCTTAACCAGTCCCGGTGGATTCGAACCAGCTCCTTTGCCGATTCGGAGCGTGCATCGCCAGACTTCATGGCCATAAAAAGCGCATCCAGCACATCCCGTTCAAGGCGCTTTGCCTCTTCAAACTGGGATTCGGACATACGGCCGATTTTTTGGTTTACCAGGTTCATTACATCATCGCCGTATTGCGCGCGAACTTCGGAGCCATATTGGCGCTCGTTTTGCTCCACAAGTCTCCTTTTGAGCCCCTCGAACCTTTCATCATCGCTCATGATATACTCACCCTGCCTTTCCTTAATTGATTTTTGTACGTTGGCGATGAGGGTATCCAGCTCTATGCGCCGACGGCTCAATTCAGTCAAATGGCTGGTCAGTACGGCAACCGAATCAAAGCCAGGATCGGCAATTGCCCGCCTTATTTTTTCCAAACCCAAACCAAGCCTGCGGTAAAACAATATATGCTGCAGCTTTTTAACCTCCGCTGGCCCATATATCCTATACCCATTTTCTCCCCTTTTGGGGGTCAAGAGACCTATTTGCTCATAGTGGCGCAGCGTCCTAACCGACACGCCGGCCAGCTCCGCCAGCTCCCCTATATTATACCGCATTTAATCGCCTCCGTTCATGTAAAGCATAGACCATGACGTTACGTCATGGTCAACAAAGAAACAAAATATATTTTATTTTGGACGATTAAGCATTGCTTTTGTATACTACCTGACCATTAATAAGAGTATAAACCGCTTTTGAGAAGATTTCCAGAGGGTTTCCATCATAAACTACAATATCGGCGTCCTTACCTGCTTCAATAGTGCCAATCCTGTCAGCCGCACCGCAGATGCGCGCCGCGTTTATAGTAATTGCCATAAGCGCTTCTTCCTTGCCCATGCCTTCCTTTGCCGCCAGACCGGCGCAGATTGGCAGGTATTGAATCCTTGATACCGGATGATCGGTGGTCAGCGCTACAAGCACTCCAGACTTATTCAGCACGCCGGCTGTCATAAAATCCGAGCTTTTAACCTCGATTTTAGTCCTTGATGCCAAGGACGGCCCTACTATCGCGGGATAACCGCTTTCAAAGATGTCGTCAGCTATTAAATGTCCTTCGGTGCAATGGTCGAGCGTGAGAAGAAGATCAAACTCCTTTGCAATCCTTATGGCGGTAAATATATCGTCCACTCGGTGAACATGTGCCTTTAAAGGAATCCTTTTTTCAAACAGGGGCACATAGCATTCCATGGAAAAGCTTTCCTCAAAATCGCTTCCATCACGCTGGCAGGCCATTTTGTCCCTATAATATTGCCTTGCGTTGAACAGTTCCTCACGTATAAGCGACGCTATGGCCATACGTGTTGATGGTATGGTGCCGATTGAGCCATAATTGGTCTTTGGATTCTCTCCAAAGGCAATTTTCATAGCCGCGGGCGCCTTGACAATCATATTGTCTATTCTTCTGCCATCAGTTTTTATAAGGGCGAATTGCCCTCCAATCGGATTTGCGCTTCCAGGCCCCACCATTGCGGCGGTAATACCTGCCGCAATAGCGTTATGAAAGGCGCTGTCCATAGGATTAATGGCGTCGATAGCCCTGAGGCAGGGCGTTATGGGATTTGTGACTTCATTGCAGTCGTCTCCTGCCTTTCCTTTTTTTTCCTCAGTTATTCCAATATGGCTGTGAGCGTCAATAAACCCCGGATAAACGTGAAGGCCGCCGGCGTCGATTATACTCACATCATGTCCCGACCACATACCGGAGGGGATGTTTTCTCCAACTGATTTTATGCGTTGACCGTCGATTAAAACATCACCCTTCCTATACGTTTTACCAGTCATTGTATGTATTGTACCATTTTTTATGATCAGCATTGCCCCTCCAAAAAACATGTTTTTTTATAGTTTGCGCCAAGTTGGCAAGCGTATTCTTAAGCGTTAGAATCGTGAAGCTAATGCTTGTATGAACGTAAACTTATGGTATTTCCCAGGGAATATTGTCAAAAATAATTTTTGAATGTGTATAAGCCGAGCAAAATATTTAAAAATTAAATGAAATGGAAATATCGTTTTATGTTGGCATCAGATACAATAAACCCAATGCGAATATAAGTCGCGAGTCTACAGATACTAAGTATGACTAAAATGGAAAGGAGGTTTTTCAATGAGCAATTACAACAATAATAATTGTGACAACAGGAACAGGCAGGATCAGCAGAACAGACAGGATCAGCAGAACCGTCAGAACCAGCAGAACCGTCAGAACCAGCAGAACCAGCAGAACCAGCAGAACAGGCAGGATCAGCAGAACAGACAGGATCAGCAGAACCGCCAGAACCAGCAAAACAGGCAGGATCAGCAGAACCGTCAGAACCAGCAGAACCGTAACAACAACCAAAGGGATTTCTAAGGCTATTTTAAAGTCAAGGCGGACGAATGCGTCCGCCTTTTGCTAAATAAAATTATAAAGTATTTGACTGATTTTAATATAAAGATGCGGTAAGGCCAAATATGATAAAAACCATTAAAATATGTTGTTTGCATTCTGTTCATAAATGATGTATAATACGCCGACTACCAGTATTATCCTTCGGCCTATGTAGGAGGGACCATGAGAGTTGACGTATATAACTATAGCAATAAGCTAAATGATCATAGAATAAGCAACAGCACTGTAGTAGTTGTAGATGTCCTTCGCGCGACAACATCAATAATCTGGGCAATTAAAAACGGCGCGGAAAAAGTAGTTCCTGCGCAGGATCCCGGCGAGGCTGCGGCTATGGCCATAAAGCTGGGTTCACGTGAGTGCGTGCTTGCTGGGGAAAGGGGGGGCGTTAAAATGCCCGGATTCCATTTGGGCAACACCCCGATGGACTTTACCGGCGATATAGTTTCGGATAAAACCGTTATTATAAGCACCACAAATGGAACAGAGGCAATATGTGGGGTAAGAAGCGCTAAAAACGTTCTTATTGGGGCGATGATTAACCGAACTGCCGTTGCAAAAAGCGCTGTTGAGTTTGGAAACGATATTATTATTATGTGCGCGGGTACCGAAGGGCAGCTATCAGCGGATGATGTCTGCGCCGCCGGCGCTATCGTGGAAGCTGTGAGCAGGGTTTCAGAAGGCGGGGCGAAGGCGAATGATCTGGCGCTTATAGCATGCCTGGTATATTCAGACTGGGTAAACGGCAATGCGGATCTGTCCGACACAATGCACTATTCCAGGCTTGTAAGGCTGGGATTTGAAAAGGACGTGGAATTCTGCTTTAAAGCTGATGTAACGGATGTGGTTCCAGTGTTTAAGAACGGAATTATAACAAACAGTTAGGTAAACGATATCCAAGCTGATAGGGTTTTATATTTATAAACAATACAACTTTAAATGAATATGCGGACGCCTGCGGATCTCTGCCGGCGCCCGTTTTTTGACGCTTTTATTAAAGCATTTATGCATCAAACAGCTTGGCCGCTTGGCATTAATCAATAAGCGCGGCAATCCGAGCTAAGAAGCATGACCTGTTGACATATCAGGTTATGCTGTATGTATCGGTCTTTTCCACATGCCATATATCCATCGCATACTCCTTTACGGTTCTGTCGCTTGAGAACCTTCCCGCCGCCGCCGTGTTTAAAAAGCATTTCCTTGCGAAGGCAGCGGTGTCCTTATAATCCCTATTTGCGCGGAGCTTTGCCTGTATATACGATGGAAGGTCAAGCAATATATGATAATGGTCGGGTTTATGCCAGCTGGCGCCATATAGTATTGCGTCAAACAGCTCCTTAAACATTCCGGAGCCGTTGTCGCTAAAGGTCCCGTCTACGAGAGTATCCAGAACGCGCCTTATTTCCGCGTTGCTCTCATAAATGGATTTTGGATTGTAATTGTTCCCTAAAGCGCGCAGTTCTTCGACTGTTGCGCCGAAGATATAGTTGTTTTCGGCGCCGGCTGCGTCTACAATTTCGATATTGGCCCCGTCATATGTGCCCAGCGTAACGGTGCCATTGAGCATAAATTTCATATTGCCTGTTCCCGAGGCCTCGGTGCCGGCAGGGGATATCTGCTCAGATATGTCGGCCGCAGGGATTATATGCTCCGCATATGAAACATTATAATTTTGAACAAAAACAACCCGAAGCCTATCCTGCATATCGGGACTGCCGTTGATAAGCCTGGCAATCTCATTTATATATTTGATTATACCCTTTGCGCGGAAATAACCAGGGGCGGCCTTGGCCCCAAAGATAAAGGCTGTGGGGGTAAAATCCGGAAGTTTGCCCTCCTTTAAGCTAAAATAAATCCACATAATTGAAAAGGCGTTCATCAGCTGGCGCTTATATTCGTGCATCCGTTTTACCTGGGTATCGAATATAAACATGGGGCTTAGATTAACCCCCTCGCGGTCCGATATTATCCGGCTTAACTGTTGCTTTTTTATTTGCTTTATTTCATGAAAGCGCCAGAGCGCGTCATCGTCCGCAAATGACCTCAATTCTTCCAGCCTGTCGAGGTCAAGTAAAAAGCCGTCCCCGATCTTATCCGATATAAGCCCTGTCAGTTCAGGGTTGCATAAGCCAAGCCACCGGCGCTGTGTAATTCCATTGGTCTTGTTCTGAAAACGTTCGGGGTATATGTTAGCCCAATCCCTAAGAACATCGTTTTTAAGAATATCAGTATGAATTTTTGCAACCCCGTTGATATATGAGGAAACGTATGAAGCTAGCCTGGCCATATGTATACAGTTATCGGAAATTATGCTCATACGCGCTTTTTGATCATCTCCAATGCGTTTAGACGCCAGATCGCATATAAGTGAGTCGTTTATCCTGAAAATTATATCGCACACCTCGGGTATAACGCTTCTAAATAGGCCGACATCCCATTTTTCAAGCGCTTCGCTCATTATCGTATGGTTTGTATATGAAAATGTATCTCTAGCCGTTATTAGCGCAGATTCAAAATCCATTCCTTCGCCCATCAAAAGCCTGATCAATTCGGGTATGGATACTGCGGGGTGGGTATCATTAAGCTGTATTGCGCAATGAGCGGCAAAACCGGAAAAGTCCGAGCCGCGAACCCTTTTATACCTGCGTATTATATCTTGAAGCGACGCGCTGGACAGAAAATACTGCTGCTTCAGCCTGAGACATTTGCCTGCGTATGTACTGTCGTTTGGATAAAGTACTCGCGTGATATCCTCTACCGAGTTCTTCTCGCGTACGGCCAGCGCGTACTCCTGGTCGTTAAACAGGTTGAAATCAAATTCTTCAATGGCTTCGCTCTGCCAAAGGCGCAGGGTGCTTATATGCTCAGTTTTATAGCCCATGACAGGCATATCATACGGTACGGCAAGCACCTTCTGGTCATTAAAGCTGACGATAACCGCCTTATCGTCCCGCCTTTTGCTCCACGGGTCGCCAAAGCGCTGCCAGTCGTCCGCCTTTTCCACCTGAAACCCGTCCTTTAGGCTCTGCTTAAAGAGCCCAAACTTATATCTGATGCCATATCCGTCGAGGGGGATGCTGTGAGCGGCGGCACTGTCTAGAAAGCATGCCGCCAGCCTGCCGAGTCCGCCGTTGCCAAGCGCTTCGTCCTCAATCTCCTCAAAGGCGCTTATGTCCGCGCCCCGCGCAAGCAGGTATTTCCTGACGTCGTCCAGCAATCCTAGACAGTAAAGATTGTTATACACCATGCGGCCAACAAGGTATTCAGCCGAAAAATAGTATGCCCGCCTTACGCATTCATGGGACCGCCTGCTTCTTCGCCAGTCGTCAGAGACGGCGAACATTACAGCGTTGCTTAACGCCCTGTGCAGCTGCTGGGTTGAAGCCTCATGCAATTGGATCTGATAATCGCTTTTCAGTTCGTCTTCCATGCGGCGCATTATTGCCCTACAGTTCATAATCATTGGTCTACCCCCTGGATAACATCAGTATTGCCCCTAAATGCCATTTCACAATTACGATACCCTGAGCAGGTGGATTCAATCATGTGAACTATGGATTTAGACGTTAATATTTAATTATATCATAAATTCCGCAGGAAGCGGGCAGCTTATGGAAAAATTGCGGCGCGGCTCAATCATCTCCCGTATAATAGGTTTAACTCGCGCAGCCTTTCCGATACATCAGGGCCAGCCTGCGCCTTCATCCTCCATGCCCAGTTTTCGCCCAGGGTTCCAGGCCTGTTCATGCGCGCCTCAATTCCAAGGCTAAGCACATCCTGCATAGGCGCTACGGCTAGTCCGCAAACGCTGGAAAAGGCCGTTCGAATCATGGCCATACTTACCTTTTCACCATCCCGCATGTTCATGTAACGGGCTGCATAGCTCCTTTCCGGCTCGCTTATGCAGTCCCACCAGGCTTCGGCGGGTTCGTTGTCGTGCGTAGTAGTATACATAACCCTGTTCTCACAGGCGTGGTGGGGCAGATGTTTGTTCGCTGAATCGGAGGAAAACGCAAAGCACAGCACGCTCATTCCAGGGAACCCTGTACTGTCCAGCAGGTTTTCAACGGAGGGCGTAAGCAGTCCCAGGTCTTCGGCTACAAACGGAAGAGGGCCTAACTCATCGGTTAGAGCATCAAACAGCGATTCGCGAGGGCCTTCAACCCATTCGCCGGCCGCGGCGGTCCGCGCGCCTTTCGGGATTGAGTAATAATCGGCAAAGCCGCGGAAATGATCAATCCGAATCAGGTCAAACTGTTCGGTCAGGCGCCAAACGCGCTTATTCCACCATAAAAACCCCGTATCCTTCATTGCGGGCCAGTCATACAGCGGGTTTCCCCATAGCTGCCCGTCAGGCGAGAAATAATCGGGTGGAACGCCGGCCACGCTTATGGGCCTTTTCAGATCGTCCAGCAGGAATAGTCCCGCGTTGGCCCATACGTCGGCGGAATCCAATGCGGCGTATATGGGCATATCCCCCATGAGCATCACATCATGATCCTTAGCGTATAATTTGAGTTTTCTCCATTGTCTGGAATATATATATTGGGTGAACTCGTGAAACCCAATCTCATACGCAAGCTTCTCGCCCAGCTTTTTTATTGCGGAGGGAACGCGGTTTTTTACATTCTCTTCCCAGTCATACCACGGAGCGCCCTTATAAAAGCCCTTTAGTGCCATGAAGAGCGAATAATCGCTTAGCCAGCCTGGATTGTTCTGCTTAAAATCGTCAAAATCGCGCCCGCAAACGCCGATAAAGCGCTCATAAGCGGCATGAAGAACTCCAAAGCGGTGCTCATACAGCATGTGGTAATCAACTTTTTCCGGACTATCGCCCCAGTTTAGATTTATATATTCATAGGGTTTGAGCAAACCGTCCTCACACAGCATATCCAGATCGATAAAATATGGATTGCCAGCAAACGCGCTGAAACCCTGATATGGGGAATCGCCGTAGCCGGTAGGACCTGTGGGGAGCATTTGCCATACTCCTATTTTGGACGCGTCAAGAAAATCAATGAATTTATAAGCCTCAAGCCCAAGCGTACCGATACCCCATGGCGACGGCAAGGAGGATATGTGTAAAAGTATTCCGCTGCGCCGCATCCTTAACCTCCCAGAACATAATATATGCAGATGATTTTGGCATAGTTACGGCGGTGCGTACAGCAGCCAATAAAGATAGCAGAGGGCGTTTTAACGATCCTCTGCTGCTAAAAACGACAAGGCGGGATATGTCCTTTAAAGGTTTCCATGATTATACAGCTGCCGGTTGTCAAGCGACCACAGCCTTTCAGTAAATTCTTCCTCATTTACTCCGCTTATGGCGGCGAACATGGTGAAGAGCTTAGCGTCAAGGTTATCGAGTTCGCGCACTATCTCCGCCTCCGGGAACATCGGATAGCGGGGGCTGCCATAGTCGGGTTCACCATGATGTGAAAGCAGGATATGTTCTAAAAGAAGCTCCGTTTTTTCACTTGTTCCAAGCTCCACGGCGGCAGTGGCCACCATCGAAACCCCGATGGTTATATGGCCAAGAAGCTGTCCATGCGCGCTGTAACCTCGGGCAAGGCCAAGACTTCCGACCTCCAGTTCCTTCATTTTGGCGATGTCATGAAGAATTATGCCTGCAAATACCAATTCGCTGTTTAAAGAAGGATATAGCGCCCCATATACGCCGCAGATTGCCTGTGCGGCGTCAAGCATGGTGGAGATATGATACAAAAGGCCGCCCCGCTGGGCGTGATGTACTTTGAGCGCGGCCGGATAGCATATCAGCAGATCACGGTGTTTTGTTAAAAAGTATTGTGCAAGGCGCTTTAGCTCTTCACATTTAAACTTTTCAGTGCAGTCCCACACCTTGGAGTACATGTACTCGGAATCAAATGGGGCGCATGGCACAAGCGCACTCATATCAACATCTTCATCAGGATGGAGGTTTCGTATACGCTCAATCTTCAGCTGTTCAGCGTCCCTGAATATGGATACGGTGCCCCTCACCTTGATGACGCTGTCGGCCTTATAGGTTCCATGAACCGCGGGGTCATAGTCCCATAACTTGGCGTTTATCTCCCCGTCCGCGTCGCCCAAAATCAGGTCAAGGTAATCCGAACCCTTTGCATTGCTCTTAACCTGAACATTTTTTGCAATGCAAAACCCTTCAACCTGATTCGCGGATTTGCTGATGATGTTGTTTAAAAGGCGCATTCTGCTCATATATCTCCTCCGTATGCTTTACTGCTAGGGACAAAAAGCCTGTTAATGGCTCAGGACTGGGCTTGCGCCGCGCTCTTTCCAGTTGCCTGCTCTAAGGCCTGGGCAAGCTGATCCGCACAGGATGTGCTGTTAAAGCCGCATTGAATGCCCTTTAATCTGGAAACCGCTTCTTTAACCGTCATACCCTCTATGAGCGAACCTATAGCCTTGAGATTGCCGTTGCACCCGTTTTGATACACAACATTATGAATAACGCCGTCCTCAATATCGAAATCAATCTTTGTGGAGCAAACTCCCTTCGGTACATATGTGTGATGCATTTTCAATTACCTCCTTTTACGCCTACTAATACATTTATTATACGTTAAACCTAAACAGTACTATATCTCCATCCTGCACAACATACTCCTTGCCTTCGGAGCGGATCATACCCTTTTCCTTACATGCCTGCATTGAACCGCACTGCATCAGCGTATCGTAATTGACAACTTCCGCGCGTATAAAGCCGCGTTCAAAATCCGTGTGTATTTTTCCAGCGGCCTGCGGCGCCTTTGTCCCGCGCTTTATGGTCCATGCGCGCACCTCTTTTGGTCCAGCGGTAAGATAGCTGATGAGCCCAAGCAGCCTGTAACACGCCCGTACCAGCCTATCCAAGCCGCTCGCGCCTATTCCAAGCTCCTCAATAAACTGCGCTTTTTCTTGGGGCGCAAGCTCGGCTATCTCCTCCTCAACGCGCGCGCATATCGTAAGGGCCTCAGCACCTTCCCTTTCAGCCGCCTTATACACAGCGTTTATAAAATCGTTGTTTGCCCCGATGCCTGTCTCATCTATATTGGCCACATAGATCACAGGCTTTGAAGTGAGTAAAAACAGGCTGTATGCCATTTCCTCCTCCTCAGGGGACATCTGCATGCTGCGCGCCGGCAACCCGCCCTCAAGGTGATCCTTAATTCGCTTAAAAAGATCGGCTTCCGCTAAATATCTTTTTTCGCCCGCCTTTGAGTTCTTCATCGCCCTGTCTATACGGCGGTCCAGGGTATCCATATCGGAGAAAACAAGCTCGAGATTTATGGTCTCCATGTCCCTTAGTGGATCCACAGAGCCGTCCACATGGATAATATTATCGTCCTCAAAGCAGCGTACAACATGGACTATCGCGTCTACCTCCCTGATGTGGGATAAGAATTTGTTGCCCAGTCCTTCTCCCTTGTACGCGCCTCTAACCAAACCGGCTATATCCACGAACTCTATGGACGTAGGCGTTATCTTTTCTGGATTGTGCATCTTTGCAAGGACGTTGAGCCGCTCGTCCGGAACGGGTACGACGCCCACGTTGGGATCTATTGTACAAAACGGATAATTCGCAGAATGCGCGCCGGCCTGCGTCAGCGCGTTAAACAGCGTGCTCTTGCCTACGTTTGGCAAGCCTACTACGCCAAGCTTCATATGGTGGTCTCCAATAGTTATTATTAAAAACCTGGATTTCAGCCGTCAATCGCCTGAAAACTACGTTTCATGCGAATGCTTTTTACTTATCAAATGGCACGCATATATCCAGCGTTTACTTGATTATATGCTTTGCGGATTTAGTTGTCAAATCCATTGAAAACGCGGATTAGGGCAAATAGGCATTATCATTATTGGTACGTCGCTTGAAAGTAGCCTTAAAGAATTATATACTGATAGATATGAAAAAACGTATTATGGACAAGGTTGAACGCGCGCTGATTGATCAGATCGGCGTGAAGCCGGGGGACGGCATAGTCGTGGGCGTAAGCGGCGGGGCTGATTCGGTTTCGCTGCTAAAGGTAATTCAGGATCTGTCAATAAAGCTTGGACTGTCCGTATATGCGGCGCATTATAATCATGGCATAAGGGGGGAGAGCGCCGACGGGGATTCGCGCTTTGTAACCGAGCTTTGCGCCTGTTTGAACGTGCCGCTCATTGTAGAGCGCGGAGACGTGCCGGCACATGCCGCCGGGCATGGCCAAACGTTGGAGCAGGCTGCCCGCGAGCTTAGGTATGGCTTTTTGGAAACGGCGCGCGCGCGTTTTAGCGCCGACTACGTCGCCGTGGCCCATCATATGGACGATCAGGCGGAGAGCGTGCTTATGCATCTTTTTAGGGGAAGCGGATTGAAGGGCCTGACAGGTATGCGCTTTAAGAGGGACAGGATAATCCGCCCGATGCTTGCCTGCAGGCGCAAGGAGATCGAGGAATACCTTAATGAGGAGGGGATTCCTTATAGAACGGATGAAACCAACCTTGTTCCTGAAGCCACCAGAAACAGAATAAGGCTGGAAGTGATCCCGTATATTGAAAAGCACGTCAATTCTGAAGTGATTCAGGCCATATTCAGAATGTCTGAACTGATTCAAAGCGATGAGGCCTATCTTGAGTCCTTGGCCTGTGAGGCGCTGAACGAATGCGTGAGCGGGACTGGATATTCGGCAAAACGGCTCAGATTGCTGCCAAAGCCTGTTCTCAGCCGCGCGATACGTATTGCGCTGGCGCGCTCAGGCGCTGATCAGGATATAGAGAGGGCGCATGTCGACGCTGTTGAGGCGCTTCTATATGGAAGAACGGGAGCAGGAGCGGATCTGCCAAAGGTGCGGGCTTATATGAGTTACGACACGCTTATCATAGGAGCGCGTACGGAGTATATAGAATTTGAGATTGAGCTTAACATGGACGGAACGACAGACACCCCCCTTGGCAGGTTTTCGGCCACAATGCACAGCGGTAATAAAGCTATAAGCTACGATAAATATACGGCGTGCATGGATGTTGATAAGCTTAAAGGCAGTCCGTGCATACGTACAAGAAGGAGGGGGGATAGGTTTTATCCCATTGGGGCTCCAGGAAGTAAAAAGCTGAAGGATTATTTTATAGATAAAAAGGTTCCTCGGCAGGAGAGAAATGTACCCTTGATCTGCGTGGGAAACAGGGTGTTGTTCATACCGGGATTCTGTGTTTCACAGGACGTTAGGGTAGATGAGAATACCGCCTTAATGGTAAAGGTTCGGTTCGACAAAGGCGGCGGATTGGTGTAAAATGCTGTATAAATAACAATAAGCAGCTTTGCGTATGTGAAGGGAGATAAATATGAACTTTGGCGTGAATATGCGCGACGATATAGCTGAGATATTATTCGGCGAATCCCTAATACAGCGGAGGGTTAGGGAACTTGGGGAGCAGATTACTAAGGATTACCTTGATAAAAATCCGATCTTGATATGCATATTAAAGGGTGCCGTACATTTCTTTGCCGACCTGTCCAGGGAGATTGATTGTCCGGTGGAGATGGAATTTATGGGCATTTCCAGTTACGGCAACGCGGCTAAAACCTCGGGAATAGTCAGGATTTCGAAGGATGTTGATGTCAGCATAACCGGAAGGCATGTTCTTATAGTCGAGGATATAATGGATTCGGGGCTTACGCTTAACCATCTTACGAATATGCTCAGGTCCAGGCAACCTGCGTCCCTGCGCATAGCCTGCCTGCTGGACAAGCCTGACCGGCGCGAATGCGATATAATGCCGGATTACAGAGGTTTTATAATTCCCAACCACTTTGTCGTGGGTTACGGCCTTGATTATGCGGGTAAATACAGAAATTTAAAATATGTGGGCGTTCTAAAGCCGTCGGTTTACTCGGATTGATAGAGCTGATTAACAAGAAAAAATAATTTGATCAAAGGATAAGGAGGAAATATTTATGTCCATACTGCTTACGGGCGGAGCCGGCTATATAGGCTCCCATACCTGCATGGAACTGCTGGACGCCGGCTATGAGGTTGTAATAGCCGATGATTTTTCAAACAGCTCGCCAAAGGTTCTGGAGCGCATGAAAAACATATCGGGAAGGGAAATCAAATTTTATGAGGCCGACGTATGCAGCCGGGAGGCGCTTGACCGTATTTTTAGCGAAAACAGCATCGACGCCGTTATACACTTTGCGGGATATAAGGCTGTGGGAGAGTCGGTTGAAAAGCCCCTGATGTATTACATGAACAATCTGGATGCCACGATGAATCTGCTTGACGTAATGAAAAAGTACGGCGTCAAGATCATTGTCTTCAGTTCGTCGGCCACGGTATATGGCTGTCCCAAGACCGTACCTATAAAAGAAGATGCTGACAGATACTGCATGAATCCCTACGGCTGGACGAAGTACATGTCCGAACAGATAATATCCGACGTGACCGGCGCAGAGGAAGGCATGTCGTCCATATTGCTGCGCTATTTCAACCCAATAGGGGCGCATGAGAGCGGAATGATAGGCGAGGATCCCTCGGGAATACCAAACAACCTTCTGCCCTATATAACGCAGGTCGCGGTAGGCAGAAGGGAGCATTTGAATGTGTTTGGAAATGACTACAACACGCCTGATGGAACCGGCGTACGGGATTATATCCATGTCGTCGATCTGGCTAAGGCTCATATAGCCGCGCTGCGCTACGCCCAGAAGAATTCCGGTATGCTTGCGGTAAATGTAGGAACGGGGAAGGGCTATAGCGTATTGGATGTAGTAAATGCGTTTGAGCGCGCAACCGGTGTGAAAGTGCCCTATGTAATAGCGCCAAGAAGGCCGGGCGATATAGATTCATACTATGCGGATCCCTCCCTTGCAAAGGATTTGCTTGGCTGGGAGGCCGGCTATAGCATAGAGGATATGTGCGCCTCCTCTTGGAAGTGGCAGAGCCGGAATCCAAACGGGTACGGCGGCTGAGGATCAGGGGTTTGAACTTGTACGATTACGAAAAGGTATTAAAATACTGGAACGGCGTGTTCTCGTCCGAGGACGCGCCTCCCGTATCATCCCCAAACATGGGAAACGATGCTTTGGATAAAGCTCTTGATTGGCTTTGCAAGGGGGCGGAGACCGTATTGGATTTTGGCTGCGGCAGCGGTGCTTGCCTATATAAATGCTGCCTGAGGGGAACCCGCGGGCATGTTGGAATTGACCTGTCGGACGAGGCCATAAAGGCCGCCAGGGAGCGCTTGGCCGGCGGCCCAGAAGGTGAGTTTGACTTCATGGTGGGAGGCGTATCAGCGCTTGAAAGCATACCTGCAAAATCAGCCGACGCCCTTTTGCTATTCAATATAGTTGATAACCTGATACCGGAGGACTCTATAAAACTGCTTGAAAACGTTTCGAGAATCGCCGCTAACGGCGCGAAAGCGCTTATAAAGCTGAACCCATTTATAACGAAAGAGCAGATGGAGCTGTGGGGCGTAAAGGTATTGGAGGGGGACCTGCTTGACGACGGTCTGTATCTTTGGAATCAATCTACTGAAGACTGGAAGCGCTTATTTAAAAATTATTTTATCATAGACGGATATGAGGATATCTACTATCCTGAACACGATCAATACAACAGGCTGTTCAGGTTAATAGCCTGTTAGCCGGTTTTGAGACCGGAAGGATGCGTGCAAGCGCTCAGTTTTTGTTCCCCAGGTAGTTGTCCCAGTACGGAACGATTGTTCCGTCAGGCAGCGCATAGATGTAAATATATCCATATGGTTGTTCCAAGATGATATCATATGCCTGATCAGCAAGGTAAGTGGTCTGAACAATACCTTTGATCACTGCTTCAGGATAGGCGGATTTGACGGCGTCTACAATGTCGGGTACGTCGTCTGGCTTGACTATAGTACCCTCCTTAAAGCCTTCTATAACCTGCCCCTGTATGGGCGCTGACGTAGGAGATTCATCTGGGGCCTGTGAGGTCATATCCGAAGGCCCTAGGTTTGGGTTATCATTTATGCATCCGGCTGTAAACAATACTGACATCGAGAATGCAATAATAATTAATGAGACTGCTATTTTTTTCACGGCTATAGCTCCTGCTTCTCAATATGCTGCTTTAATGCTTATTGTTCCCCATTCATTTTCCATTATGCCATTTGAATACTTATATTGCTTAAACCAAGACAGGCGGGGTGGGAATTAATGCTTTATAGTTTTAGTTGTATCTGTCAATCTGTATGAATATTCTTCCTTTTCTGGATTTGCCGCCGATATTCGAAACTACCGCCCTTCCGAAGCCTTTCGCGCTTACCTTATCGCCATCATTTATAGGGTGGTCCTTATCAAGGCAGGGCAGGTGGTTTAGTTTAACGCTTCCCTGGGATATGAGTTTTTCCGCGCGCCCCCTTGATATTGAAAACATAGCTGCTGTTACCGCGTCGAGACGGAGGCTTGGGACCGTAACTGTTACCGATTCGCAGAGGCCTTTAACTGGCGTGAGCCCGTTTAAGGGAATGCGGGACGCCCTGACGGGGCAGTTGCCAACGTAAAGCAGGTTATCCGCTATAAACCCAGCCATTGGCGGAACGACAATTACGTCCGCCATGCTCTCTGAAACCAGTATATCACCAACGCATTCCCTTTTAATACCAAGGCCAAGAATGGACCCCAGATAATCTCTGTGCGTTAGGGGCCTTTTCATAAAAGGTACGGCGATACGAACCACGGCAATATAATCATGCGTGTTTACTTCAAGCTCTGGAGGAATCAGAGCGATGCGGTTGCGCTCCGCACCTTCATAGCCGCCGAATATAGACGCCTTTAAATTCAAAAAAGCCGGCATCAGTTCAGAAATTGAGCGCGGATCAAGAAAAGGCGTAACAAGAATTATGCCCCGATCCTCATGACGCCGGATCAAATCAATGATTTTTTCTAACTGGTCCATAAATTACTATTAAGCGTTCGCCTGTAAATTACCGGTAATGTTTAAGGCTAACATGAAAACTTTAAACTTCAAAAATCAGCCTACAGGTTTGCATACGGCTACAACGCGGGTTCTTGACGTACCTATATCATGATCAAAATCTCCCCCGCAGGTTATAAGCGTGAGCCGCGTTTCGCCTCCGAGCGACAAGACGTCGTCGGGGAAATCATTATAGGGATAAAAATTAACGCTTTCAACTCTGAAATATCTATAGCTTCCGTCCGCCAGCTCTACGATTACCTCATCTCCGACCTCAAAGTCCCTGAGTATCGCAAAATAACCCTTTTTGCCGCTATAGCGTACATGGCCGTTTATCAGGCTGTTTCCAGATTCTCCTGGAATGGGTCCATCCTTATACCACGCGGCTATATCATGCGCGTTTACGGTGCCCATAGCGCCCGTACTGGTTAGGCCAACCGGCTCAATATCACTCTGGATTTTAAATCGGGGGAAATATATCCTCACAGGATCCGCAGCCGGCATGGGCGTTTCGTCGATATTGCCGCTATGCGATACATTCGGCGTCTGATCGACCGATTCCGGCGGCTTTGTTACAAGCTTGGGCGGTGGCACATATTCTCCCGGGAATATCACCAGCTCATTTATAATAAGCCATGCGCCAATGATTATTAATATAGCGCCGAATGAATAATATAATACAACATTTAATTTTTTATTCTTTTTTTTCTTACTCATAATTATATTATAACATAGGTAAAGACCTTGTTGCAATATTTGCCTGATAACAGGCAAAATCTTAAAAAAGAGGTACACAAATCTAATAAATAGCGTATAATGATTTAATACTTATTATGCTTAATCGTCCTTATATCATGGATGGATTGATGTATAATGGTATTAATCGGTAGACAAGAGCTTTATTTAAGGAGATAGTAATGACAGAGGTAAAGTACTACACAGGAAAAAGCCTCCCGCTGGAAATGCATAAGATTTGCGTTGTTCAAAAAGCTGATCTGCTGCCCGTTGAGAACAGGGTAAAGGCGATACGCGAAGCGGGATTTAATTCTTACCGTCTGACAACGGATGATTTGTATCTTGACATGCTTACTGACAGCGGTGTAAACGCGATGAGCAATGAACAGCTCGGAGCTATGATGCGCGCCGATGAGTGTTATGCTGGAAGCAAAACATACAAGCGTCTTTGTACCAAAATAAAAGAAATTTTTAACAAAGACTTTTTTCTGCCCGTACACCAGGGCAGGGCGTGCGAACATATGCTGGCAATGGGCTTTGTAAAGCCAGGAAGCCTTGTACCCATGAACTTTTATTTTGGAACCGCGCTGAACCAGATCAAGCAGCAGGGCGGATCTGCGGTTGTGCTGATTTCAGAGGAGGGGCTTAAACGTCAAAGCGAATTCCAGTTCAAGGGCAACTTCGATCTTGAAAAGCTTAGGGATATACTGGATAATGAGCGCGAACGCATTGCCTTTGTAAGGATAGAGGCGGGAACAAACCTCATAGGCGGACAGCCTGTGGCGCTGCAGAATATGCTTGACGTAACCAGTATCTGTCGCGAATACGGTGTGCTTTCCATACTGGACGCAAGTCTTTTGCAGGACAATTTGCATTTCATAAAGGTACGTGAACGCCCAGACATGAGTATACGCGAGATAACGCGAACCATATCCGACGCCACGGATATAATCTATTTCTCGGCTAGAAAGCTTGGGTTTGGACGCGGGGGCGCAATATGCTTAAACGATCCTGACTTGTTCAGAAGGCTGGAAGCGCTCGTTTCAAAATATGAGGGATTCCCCACCTATGGAGGAATGAGCGTAAGGGAAATGGAGGCTATAACAGTAGGCCTGGATGAAACCATGGATGAGGATGTAATATCCCAGGGGCCAAACATGATAGAATATCTATGCACCAAGCTCCAGGAAAATGGAATACCCGTTGTAACGCCTCCGGGCGGGCTGGGCTGCCACATCGACGCGGAGCTGTTCGTGCCCCACATTCCGCTCAGCGAATACCCGGCGGGAAGTCTGGCCTCTGCAATCTACATAGCCAGCGGCGCAAGGGGTATGGAGCGCGGTGGAATAGACGAACCCTGGGAGGATCCGAATGTAAGGCCTTATGGGTTCATGGAGCTGGTCCGGCTTGCCGTTCCCAGGCGGGTATACACCGTTTCACAGATGAACTACCTTGCAGACAGGATTACATGGTTAAAGGATAACAGGGATATTATAGGTGGGTTAAGGTTTGCCGGTAATCCGCCCCATAACTTCTACGATAAGCTTGAACCCGTTTCGGACTGGCCGGAAAGGCTGGCAGCCCAATACAGGCGGGACTTTGGCGAATCGCTTTAAACCGCATTTATACAATATAAATTAAAAGATAGGGCGCTTCGCATAAGCTGAAGCGCCCAAAATTCAGTTACGGTAATAAAAGCGCATTGTAAAACCGGATGTACATATCCATAGAATTTGTTATAATACAAAAATATTTTTACGGCAGGTTTTATTATGAGTAAAAAGGAATATGATAAATTATATGAACGATTGAACTATAATTTAAGCACAAGAACAAATTTGCTTACATTTTCTTTTACTACGGTTTCAGCAGTATTGGGACTAGCGATCGGGTTAGATAACGAAAGTGTAAGTCCTTATCTGTTCCTAGTTCCGTTTTTTCTCATAGTTTCATTTACGGCCAGGATCGTTTATTATCGAATTGTTTATGCTCACATTTGCTCATTTATGATTACGCATTTTCCTGATCAAATGCAATATAATATTAAAGCTAAGCGAGTTGACGAAAATCAAAAGAGGTTCCACGGCGTAATAGCTTGGCTGAACAACTTTGAGATGACAATATTGGCTGCTGGATGCGCTTTTATCTTTTATATTAAATATTGTAAAACCATAGAGGATTTTAGTTTGGGTGTTTTGCTTAGCTGCCTGGTTCCTCTTATTTTGATAGCTTTGGTATTTGCAATAACGATGTTTGGATATAAATATATGGACCATCAAAATAAATATGAGGCAAGATGGCTTAAACTATTAAAAGCAGAAAAAGAAAACCGGACATGATTTAAAAAGGCGGCCTTTTAACGGGCAGCCTTTTTAAATCTTATTCCACATACATATACCATTTCTCAATATTTCTAAGCGTATCGGGCTTGCGAACGGACACGAGCCCTTGTATGCCTGAGTCGTATACGATGCTGTCAAGCCTGAAGTAAAGCACCATAAAAGGAAGCATATCGGTGAATCCGGCTTGAAATGCGCAGGCCGCTTCACGCAGCGAGGCCTCGTCCCTGGCTTTTACTATGGAATCAGCCATTATCGTCAGCTCATTAATGTTATATCCACCAAAGTTGCTGTTGCCGTTAGGAGCAATGAAGGCGGACAGGTCTAAGTCAAGTCCTGTTGTAAATCCAGCTAGAGCCAGGTCAAAATCGCCTGATTCAAGCATTGAAATATAATCCGGGCTGTTGCCGCTAACGGGCGCTTCCGGCGTATTCTGTACGTCGTCCGTGCTATGGGGTTCATCAGTCATGGAGGGATTACCGGTGCTATCGGGGTCGTCCGGGCCGTTTGGCGTAGGGTCTGGCTCTATGGTGGGAGAGGGGGAGGGGGCAGCGGTATTTTCAGCGTAGTATGGCACGGAAACAATCTCAACGCCAATGCCAACCTCCTCAAGGTCGGCCGCAATGCGGCTAGCCGCGTCGCTTCGCGTTGTGTTTTCTGAACTCGTGTTTACAAGAAGCCTGAATTCTAGCTTGTTTGCCTGGGCGTTCTCCCTGATCCCATCGCCATCCGTATCGGTCCATCCGGCTTCCTCAAGCAGCCTGGAGGATAGTGCAGGGTCATAGTCGTATATCTTATAAATGCTGTCGTATGCATACGAATCCGGAGCTATAGGTACGTCGCATTCGCGCGCTTTATTCATATAGGTGTTTGATATCAGATTGCTGCGGTTTATGGCGTATGCTATGGCCTTTCTAACATTTGCGTCGCTCAGCGCCTTGTTACTAAAGTTAAAGATCAGCGTTTCCATGGACTGTGTCATAATATCAAGCACGGTCGTGTCCGTTTCACCGCGGTAACGGCCAGAGTACAGCGCTGATGTGGGCACCATATTGAGCTGTCCGGCTGAGTATGAGGCCAGCGCCGTCTCGTTATTATCCCTTGCCTTAAATATAACCTTTTCAATATATGGCGCCTGTTTCCACCAGGACTGGTTTATTTCCAGCGCCGTTTGCTCATCAGAAACCGAACTGACCCTATAAGGCCCCGTGCCTATCGGCAGGCTTGAATCGGAGCCGGCACTGCTGACTATTGGAAACGTAAGAAGACATACGGGACTAAGCCCTTCGTGGGTCATTGTAATTCTAACGGTGAGGTTGTCCACGGCTTCATAGCTTTCAATTTTCTTTATATTATAGCCATAATAGCTTGTGTCCCCCAGTTCGCTTAAGCTGTCAAGCGTATAGACGACGTCGGAGGAGGTAAAATCCGCGTCATTGTGCCATTTAACCCCGTCCCTGAGGTTAAACGTCCATGTCCGTCCGCTGTCGTCGCATGTCCAATTTTCAGCCAGAGCAGGGGTAAGCCTGCCCGACTCGTCCAAGCGGACCAGCCCCTCAAACACCAAAGAAAACATTAGAAGCATCTCTTCCGTTGATACCAAAAGCGGGTTTTTTACATCAGCGTTTGTAGGCATGGGCAACGATATTACGCCCCCATTCTTTGGTACGGGTTCCTGCGTAGGCGTTGGAAGTGACAGCGGCGTATCCTGGGGAATGTTATCCGGACCTTGCCGTTTGCAAGCTGACGAAACCATTACCAACAAAACGCAAAGGATTATTAAGGCCGCCTGTTTTATAATCTGCATATGTCCTCCTTATTGGGGGATGAAGTATTGCAACCCCTTTGTCGCTGGATATCAATTATGTTATGCCACAGTGTATCGACCAACTTTACTAAAGCGCTGGCGCTGCCAGAGTTGTTCAGCTCGTGCGTGGCATAGCGCAGCCGTTCAGAATCGTCAATTTGGCTTTCTACTCGCGCTTTTGCCTGTTCAGCGGTAAGGCCGTCGCGCAGCATCAGCCTGTTGATACGCGTATCTCTAGGCGCGGTAACTACCCAAACCCAGTCCATATGCCGATGCATTCCGGTTTCAATCAATAAGGGCGCATCCATGACTACCACGCAGTCGGCGTTGCGCTTTAAAGCACCGTTAGCGGCTTCCCACATGCGGCTTATTATCTCAGGATGCGTTATAGAGTCTAAAAGCCGGCGTTTGTCCGGATCCGAGAAAATAAAATCAGCAAGTGCGCTACGGTTTAACGTACCGTCATCATTGAGTATGCCATTTCCAAAGGCTTCCCGCAGCCTGCTTAAATACTGGCCTTCAGGCGCCGCCAGCTCGCGCGATATGGCGTCCGCGTCCACTATAAGCGCGCCAAGCGCTCTAAGCCTGTTTGAAACGGTTGATTTTCCGGAGGCAATCCCGCCCGTAAGTCCTAGCAGTGGCATATTTGAGGTTTCTCCAAGTTATTTATTAAATCATTTTGTGTCATACCAGCTTAGCCCCGTATGCACATCAGCGGTTAGCGGCACGCGAAGCTTCACGACATTCTGCATGCAGTCCTCAAGTATCAGCTTAACCTGGCCGACTTCATCCTCAGGACAATCGATAATCAGTTCATCGTGTATCTGAAGCACGAGTTTAGCCTTTAAGCCGTCGGCAGTCAAGCGCTGGTGAACCCTAACCATAGCGAGCTTTATAAGGTCTGCGGCGGAACCCTGTATAGGCATATTCATGGCTACCCTTTCGCCGAAGGAGCGAGTATTGAAGTTTGAGGAGCCAATTTCCGGAAGCTCCCTGCGCCTTCCCATTATGGTAACCGCATATCTGTTTTTCTTCCCGTTTTCCACGCATTCCTTCATATATCTGCTTACGCCTTCGTAGCGCTTCATATACATTGATATATACTCCGACGCAATCCTTCTGGTTATCCCCAGATTCCTTGCAAGGCCATAATCGCTGATTCCATAGACTATTCCAAAATTAACGGCCTTGGCCGCGCTGCGCTGTTCAGGTGTAACCTCGTCAACAGGGACGCCAAACACCTCGGAGGCGGTTGTGCTGTGAATATCGTCTTCGTTGATAAACGCTTCGATCATGCGCTCATCGCCGCTCATATGAGCCAGAAGCCTGAGCTCAATCTGAGAATAATCAGCCCCTACGAGCATGTTGCCCCTGCTTGCGACGAACGCCTTGCGTATCTCCCTGCCGATCTGAGTCCTCACCGGTATGTTCTGCAGGTTTGGCTCTGTGCTTGAGATCCTGCCGGTGGCCGTAACGTTTTGATTAAAGCTTGTATGCACCCTGCCATGTTCATCTACGAGCGCTTTTAAGCCATCCAAAAAGGTGCTTTTGAGTTTGGTTAGGAAACGGTACTCAGTGATAAGCGGAATGATCGGATGCATGTCGTGAAGCGCCTCAAGCGTTTCCGAATCCGTGGAATAACCGGTCTTAGTCTTTCTATAAGGAGGAAGCCCTAGCTTCTCAAACAATATGCTCCCCAGCTGCTTTGTGGAAAGTATTGAGAACTGTTCGCCGGCAAGCTCATATATCTCGTTCGAAAGCTCCCTTATGCGTATGGACATGCTATCGCTTAAAGCGGCAAGTATATCGGTATCGATGCTGAATCCGGTTTCTTCCATATCAAAAAGCACCGATATCAGCGGAAGTTCAACGGTTTCATATAATTCCATGAGCTGGAGCTTTTCCATATCATGTGTCATCCCCTCAAATAGGATGAACAGGCCGGCAGCTCCGGCGGACGGGCCTTCTTCAGTGCCAAACCGGCCTTTATACAGGTCCTGAAGCGATGATGCGGGTCGCGTAGCGTGAATCAGGTAATCCGCAATCATGGCGTCAAATTTGAGGCCGTTTAATTTTATTCCATATCGCGAGAGCGTGTGCATTATTTTCTTAGCGTCAAACGTAAGCTTCGGAATCATTGGGTTTTCAAGTATTGGCTTAAGCGTCCTAAAGACGTCGCCGGCGTCAAACCCACGCTCAATAAGCGATGCGTTTGTAGATATTGAGTACTGCCTGTCGGCCGAATCCGAGATGGATACAAAGTTATCGGCGACGATGATTGCCAGCACGCCTGATTTGGATATGGAGGTTAAAGCCAGCTCCAATTCATCCATATCCTTAACGGCTATTTCTTCGGCAGCTTTTTCATACGACGTACTCTCTGCCGGCATGTCCACCTTAGGGATACGTGCGATAAGGCTCTTTAATTCAAGCTCTGTCATGAGAGGAACTGCGTTTTGAAGCTGTGAAGCGTCAAATGCGCAGTCGGTTATTTTCATATCAACAGGCGCGTCGGTATGAATGACAGCCAACTGATATGAAATGCGGGCGATATCGGCGTTATCCATCAGCTTTTGCCTTAAAGCCCCCTTCTCATCGTCAGCGTGCTTGAGCGATTCTTCCAAACCGCCATATTTTTTTATAAGTTTAACCGCCGTCTTTTCGCCAACCCCTGGTATCCCTGGTATATTGTCGGATGCATCCCCCATAAGTCCCTTTAGATCAACTATTTGAGCGGGGGTCACGCCGTATTGCTCATACAGGGTTTCAGCGTCGAACTCAATGGTTTCGCTTATCCCCTTTTTGGTCATAAGAACGTGAGTGCTATCGCTTATAAGCTGAAGGGCGTCCCTGTCGCCCGTGACTAAAAGCGCGTCGATGCCCCCGCTGTTGGCAATTCTTGCAAATGTGCCAAGGAGATCGTCGGCTTCATATCCAGGGCATTCACAGACGGCTATACCCATATCCGTTAGAATCCTTTTTATAATCGGCATCTGCTCCCTCAGTTCGTCGGGCATTGGCTTTCTATTCGACTTATATTCCGCATAACTCTCATGCCTTATCGTGGGGCCGTGCATATCAAAGGCGACAAGCATATACTCAGGATTTCCCGCGGCCAGCTTTAAAAGCATGCTGAGAAAGCCGTATATAGCGCCCGTTGGTGTTCCGCCGCGCGACGTCATGGCGGGCAAAGCATAAAACGCCCTGTACATCAGGCTGTTTCCGTCTATAACTATCAGTTTTGGCATAACGCCTCCTTTAAGCCGCTAAAGCTCAATCTAATTCTTTCCTTATATAACCGTTTTCATCTATCATACCATAAATCATTGGAGGAGACCTATGAGCCTCAGGACCAATTTTAAACGAACCCCTCAGTAGCTGTACGGCCTCCTTCAGGCGCGAATCGTCGTTTACATACATTGTAAGCAATGCTTCGCCCTGGCCAACACGTTCGCCCAAGCGCTTGTTGAGCACCAGTCCCACGCTGGGATCGATCGAATCCTCCTTTGTTTCCCTGCCGGCGCCCAGCAGGGATGAGGCTACGCCAACCATATGCGCGTCTATCTGGTTTACAAAGCCGCCTATATCGGATGCAAGTTCCAGCTTCAGCCGTGTTTTACATAGCATATCCGGTTCGTCCAGATATGATGTGTCTCCTCCCAGCAGGGCGGCCATATCCTTAAGCTTTGAAAACGCCGCGCCGCTTTCCAGCGCTTTTACAAGCATTGACGCCGCTTCATCGGCAGTTTTGGCAACGTTTCCAAGAATGAGCATCTTTGACGCGAGAAGCATGCACACCTGTGTAAGCGGGTCGCCTAGGCCTATCCTGCCCGTAAGCACTTCGACGGCTTCTTTCACCTCAAGGCCGTTGCCGACCGCCCGGCCTAACGGCTGGTTCATATCGGTGATAACCGCCACGGTTCTGCGCCCAAGCTGGGTTCCTATATCCACCATAGCGTTGGCCAGCGCCTTTGCAGCCTCAACCGTTTTCATAAACGCTCCGTTTCCCGCCTTTACATCCAGCACTATTGCGTCCGTGCCGGCCGCTATCTTTTTGCTCATAATACTTGAAGCTATAAGCGGAACGCTATCCACCGTTCCAGTTACATCCCTAAGCGCGTACATAATCCTGTCGGCGGGTACAAGGCCTTCGGTCTGTCCCGCTATGCAAAGACCGATTTTTCCGGCCATATCGCACATTTCACGCGTTGAGCGCTCAACGCTTACGCCAGGTATAGATTCAAGCTTATCCAGCGTCCCGCCGGTGTGGCCAAGACCGCGTCCCGACATCTTTGCCACAACTCCGCCGCATGCCGCAACCAGGGGCGCAACGACAAGCGTGGTTGTGTCTCCTACGCCCCCTGTTGAATGCTTATCCACCTTTATCCCGGGTACGCTGGAGAGGTCGACAACTACGCCGGAATGGGCCATGGCCATTGTTAGCGCCGCTGTTTCGCCCATCGTCATACCATTGAGGCACACGGCCATCATCCAGGCCGATAGCTGGTAGTCCTTTACATCGCCGCGGACACACCCATTAACAATATAACGTATTTCGTCATCGGAATGCTCCCTTCCAAACCGTTTTTTTAAAATAAGATCAACCATCCGCATAGAAAGATCCTCCAGACAAGGCAATAAATTAAACAGACTTTCAAAAATCCCCCAGGGATTGTCAAGGGCCGCGCCCTTGACTTTTCATTCGGCTCTGACGGCATGCGCGCAGGAGCCGGATGAAAACCGTGCGGTTTTCGCTCTTTGCGGGTTTTGCCGCACGATAGCCCCAAGGGCGGCGAGACCCGTAACCTTAAAAAGTGGCGCAGCCGCTTTTTGACACGCTGAACACAAATTCTATCATGAAGGGCGCCTCAGTCCCTTAGGGTAATGGTTTTTAAGGCGCCCGCTTACTGCTTTGCCAAAACCCAAAATATAATACGATCCCCCGCACTCGACCGCTACAGCGCAATAACCGCGCATGCCAGTGTCAACCTGAATTTCTTCTCCCCTAAGAAATGCCGAAAGCGTTTCGCTCTCTGGATCAAATGGAATAATTCTTTTTGGCTTTTCTATACCTGCGGCCATAAATAGTGAGTGGGATGGTTCAAAACGGTCTTTCACAACCCTCCCAGCGTCAATACCTATTGAAACGTATCGTATTTTCCCCAATATTTCGTACAGTCCGCCGGACAACATGACTACACGGCTATCGCCAACGGAGTATGCTTCAAGGGATGGTTTGGATACAAACGTGTCCTCATAGAATCCGTTAAATATAGAAAGCTCAGACTTGGACAGACGTTGAACTTTGCCGCCCGCGCGGCTGCCGGTTTTACTTACCGATGCATCGGGTATAAATTCGCGTTTCTCTAATACGGCGGTAAAGTGGCCCTCCCCGCGAAAGGTATGAGGGTACAGTCTTTCGGACGATACAATGGAAAATTCCTTGTTGCGCGCTAAAAACGAATTAATCACCCCCTCATTTTCTTCAGATGAAAATGTGCACGTTGAATACACAAGCCTTCCGCCGTACTTGAGCGTTTCGGCCGAATGGTCAAGTATGTGGGCCTGCCTTTTAGCGCAGGAGTTAACATGCGATACCGACCACTGGGCTATTGCCGATTCATCCTTCCGAAACATCCCCTCGCCCGAGCATGGAGCGTCGACCAAGACTACGTCAAAATACCGATTAAATGTATTTGATATGGTTTCAGGCGAACAGCAGGTAACCGCAGCGTTGGCAACTCCAAGCCGCTCAAGGTTTCTTACAAGCGTATTTACGCGGGCCGGAACCATCTCATTTGCCAATAAAACGCCTTCCCCACAAAGTCTCTGGGCAGCGCCACCCGCCTTGCCCCCGGGCGACGCGCACATATCCAGCACCTTCATGCCCGGCTTTATCCCTGATTTGGATATAGGGAGCATCGCGGAAGGCTCCTGCATATAATACAGTCCGGCCAGGCCATAGGGGTGGCGTCCGGCGCCATAGACGCTCTCCTCCATATAGAAGCCCTCTTCAATCAGGCCTGTAGGTTTAATATTAAAAGGAGAGCAGGGCAGAAACCGAGCTGTACTTATACGCAGCGTATTGACCCTCAATCCCCGTACAGGCGGCTGGCTGTAGGAACTGATAAAGTCTTCAAAACCATTCCCAAGCATGGCCTTCATTCGTTTTATAAATTCTAAAGGAAACGGGGGCACATTTGTTTCGGATTTCTTTTGCATATTAACCTCCATAAGCATTATACACCATAAGCCGGCCGAATGGTTAAACTTGCCTCAATGCAATATCCATATTTAGAGCCGTCAAGGAGACCCGCAAATATGTCATACGGTTACCCTCGGTTGACAAGGGAAAACACGGTTTTTGCGCACCCGGCCCGCGCCGGACTTTGTTATGGTTGTCTGCCGTAGGGTTCGCCACGCCTGCGCGGCCGCGCCTCATCCCGCACGGACTGTAAGAGCAAAAACTCTGAAGACCTCAAGGGGACGATTTGTAGCCAGTTCAAGGCCGAGGAGCGCAGGATCAGCAGCGCTGCTTCAAACGACGGGGACATAAAAGCGGCCAAAATCCGACTCTCCAGGCGTGTCTGCCCTTGGGGATAAGTACGTTTTTATCATAAATCTTGCACAAAACCACCTGAAAAAGAGATAAGGTTTAAGAGGAAGAGGGACAAAATGCAGAATTATAAAGTAATACCGCTGATAAAGCTATCTTTGCATATTAACGCGGTTTCCCATTGCGTATGATTGCGGTGAATTAAAAGGTGATCTTCAAGCAAAGCTTGGCTTTATTAATTATGTAGGTATGCGGTCCTCCAAATACAAAAACGGCACGTAATCCATTCCGCGCCTTAGCGTGTGAAAAAAGCGGCGCAGCCGCTTTTTAAGGTTGCGGGTTTTGCCTCTCGCCCTTTGAGCTCCCAAGCGGCAAAACCCGCAAAGAACGAAAACCATACGGTTTTCATCCGTTCTGACGCGCATGCCGTCAGAGCTGAATTTAAGGTCAAGGGCCGCGACCCTTGACGATCCCTGGGGGGGCTTGACGGTCTGCGGAACGTAAGCTATTACGCGCCTGCATTTCTAATTATGATCAGTCTTCCAGCTGTTTGCCCATAAAATAGGAGGCGGTTTCACAGACCTTTAGTTCAGAGCGGTTCATTACGCAGCCGTCCTCATGGCTCAGCAGCATTACTGCGCCTATCGCATCGCCCGATGCAAGTATTGGCACGATCACCTGGGCTGTATAGGAAGCGCCATCCGATTCGTCGGCTGTAATGCTCACTATGCTGCCCGTGTCAGCGTTTATGGTAGCCTTTTCCCTGTTTTTCATAATCGACTCGACTTCGGAACTGATTCCTTTATCCATCAAATCCCTCTTTCCGGTTCCCGAGGCCGCGATTATGTTGTCCTTGTCGCATATGACAGCGACATGCCCAAACGCCTGATGCAGGGCCTCGACATACTCTTTGGCAAAGTCGCCGAGTTCTCCTATCGGAGAGTACTTTTTAAGTATTACTTCTCCTTCGCGGTCGGTGAATATCTCCAGGGGATCACCTTCACGAATCCTAAGCGTGCGGCGTATCTCCTTGGGAATGACCACCCTCCCCAGCTCATCTATTCTGCGAACTATACCTGTTGCCTTCAAAATGACTTCCTCCTGTGCTGCAAGGTTTATTCACAGATAGTATTTGTTGGAATGTTTGTTTTATGCGCGTTTAAATTACGAGCTTATGGAAACCATGAAACATTTTTCCAGATATAAATTTTTATCTTTAATATAACATTTTTATGTTGATTAAACCCTGCCAATTACCCAGGCGAAATTTCGACAAAATACCGGAAAATGTGCTGTTGAAACAAAAACATTGAAATGGTAAAGTATGTATAGTGATTAGTTTATTTAATCTTTGAAAAATTTATCCTTCAACTGTGCTAAATAAATGTTTTCAGCAATGTGCATGGGGCGTAATCAATAATTGAACAACAAGAGGAGGTAATAAAGAATGAAACGGATACTGACGATTACTATAGCTGCCGTCGTTATACTTGCCGCCATTGCGGCGCCGGCGGGATCGCTTGCCCACGGACAGGGGGAAGAAACGGTTCCGCATGCATGCGTGCATGATTGGACGCTACCATGGTATACTTACCACCCTACTGGTTATGGTGGTGATTATGGATGCAGACACAGCAGGTACAGGGCTCAACTATGTAAAAAGTGCGGTCTGCTATTAGAGGCTTATGTTGATATTATAAACAGAGATCACATTAACGAGCCTGCGAGAGACGGCGGACACAACGCTGGCACCAGAACTCATACGTTCTATCAAATCTGTATAATTTGCCGTTATAGAACGAATTACATCGTACCCTGCGCCGGCCCGCCCTGCACGGTGCCTTCATCAATACAATACGAGCTAAATTGATTATAGATGCAGGCAATAGATAATGAACCCACGCCCCATGCGCGTTCAATGAAGTAAATGACAACTGTAGGTAGCGTCAGGTGAAAAACAGCATAAAGCAGCTGATGAGAAGGCCGGCCTTTTTGATATCGTTCGTGCTGCTCATGTTTAGCTGCGCGTTCTTGTGCCTAAGCGCGGGACTGTGGGCGAACGCGCGGCAGAGCATGAGGGAGGCCGAGGGAGCGTTCACCACCATTGCCTTTTTAAACGACGCTGAGTTCATGCCCATGCGAAGCAACGACCAAGCGCCGAAATACGCGCCGGAGGTGCTTGAGCGCGTAAAGGAAAGCGGAGCCGGAAGCCGGTATACGCTTATGGCGGACGCAAGGCAAAGCCTTACGATCTATACGGCGTTATAATTTCCGAATGTTCAGCGATTTGCCTGCGCAAAGCAATCAAACCGGCGCGCTGTTGGGAGAGGAAGGCAGGGATGAGTATATAAGCGCAATAGACCTTGCCGACACATTTGCTATGGAGGAATCGCCAGAGAGCGTATGGTATGCGGCGGCGGGACAGTGTGCGGCAATAATCGGGGCTGCGGCGATAGCGGCTGCGGTCTTATGAAGAAAAAACTTTGGAACTCGTTAGCGGGTTTCCGCCTCTGGATAAAGTCCGAAGAACAGGAGGCGCCGACTCCGCTTCCGGTACTTTGGATTATCCGCGCCATCAAGGGGTATTTACAAAGTGTGCCTTATAGAGGGTTCCATCATGTATGTCAAGGAGAAGCGGTTGGCCGGATCCTCCGCTTCCATTTCCTTTTATATAAGGATATAAGGCGGCAAGCCGATTTGCAACCTTGATTATTCCAATATTAGTTTAAGCATTATTAAGGCTTAAAGGAATCATGCTGTATTTAGCATTTAATTGAAATCCTTGCGGTACAATCTAAAGGTAACGGGGATATCCTTAGGCTGCCATTGTTCAATATAGGAATGCTGGTAAACCATGCCTATCTTCTCCATTACCCTTCCGCTTCCCGGATTATTCTCATCATGTGTAGCGGTAACGAACTTAAATCCGTTCTCAGCTAATTCAGCCAGCACCGCGCCTGCGGCCTCCGACATAATGCCTTTATTCCAAAATTCCTTGAGCAAACCATACCCGAGATCGCCGCTTGCGGAGCGTTCATCAATGCCGCAAACGGAAACATATCCGATTACTCGACCCGTCGGTTTATACTCGATGGCATAGCGGTAGGCGATATCCTTTTCATACTCAGTGAAAATCTCGCTGTATAAATATGCCCTGGCTTCCTCCAGGGTATTTAGAGGAAACCATGGAAGGAATTTGTTTACTTCTCTATTGCCATAAATAAAAAATATGTCGAGCACATCACTATCAGTAAATTTTCTTAAAACCAGCCTCTCCGTTTCGATCAACCGAGTATTTTTCATTTTCATCGTTCTATCCATCAAAGATCAACCCATTGTACTGGATTATAATTTTTGAAGAAACCTTAAACAGTCTTTACTGCTACGAAGTATTATTACCTTCTTTTTGTCGGCTGCTTCATCAAGCATCAGTAAATATTTTCTTCTATTGTTTTTATTAAAATTCCATATGAACTTTAAAAAATCCATATCGAACCTTTCAGGGCAGTTCCCTCCCATATCTGAACGGCTTTTCCCATAGCCCTTAAGTATACGTTTAATAGCCCTGAACAAGCAGACCAATCGGGGATAATCCATGTATATAATCGTATCACAATATTTAAGTCTCATGGGTATGGTGCGGTTGTAATTGCCGTCTATTACCCATTTATTCCTCTTTACCTCGTCTGATAAAAGACGATCAAACTCCGCATGCGATACCTGATTCCAGTTATCCCTCCAATTAAGCACGTCAAGATGAACGAGAGGGAGGTTTAATTTTAAGGCCAGCTTTCTGGAAAGGGTAGTCTTGCCGCAGCCACAGCAGCCGATTACCATGATTCTTTGCATACAACCGCTCTCCCATAGGATTAATACTCCCATATTATATTATCGCGGCATATGAAAAACAAGCATTGACTTAATCTTACTTTATATCGTTTAACATCTGAATATTTGGTTAAAAACCATTGACTAAAACGTTTGTTCTAGTATATACTAACCATATTAAGGGGGGAGACCGATTGGATGTATTCGATAAACTAAAAGTACTTACGGACAGCGCTAAATATGACGTAGCCTGTACGTCAAGCGGCGTGGACCGTAAAAATGGCAAGAGAGGAATGGGCAATGCCGTAGGCTGTGGAATCTGCCATACATTTTCGGCCGACGGACGCTGTGTTTCCCTGCTGAAAGTCCTCCAGACCAATGTGTGCATTTACGATTGCGCCTACTGTATCAACAGAAGGAGCAATGATTTGCCGCGCGCTGCGTTTACTCCGCGTGAGTTGGCTGACCTTACCATCAATTTTTATAAGCGGAACTATATCGAAGGGCTTTTTTTAAGTTCAGGCGTGATTAAAAGTCCCGATTATACCTGCGAGCAGCTCATTAAAACGGTTGAAATACTGAGAAAAGAATATAACTTTTGCGGCTATATCCACGCAAAGGCTATCCCAGGAGCGGACGACTACCTGCTCACCAAGCTTGGCATGTTGGTTGACCGCATGAGCGTAAACATCGAACTTCCAAGCCAGAAAAGCCTTGGCCTGCTTGCTCCGGATAAATCCAAGACCTCAATACTGAAGCCGATGGAGTTTATCACTGACAAACTAAAGGAAAACAGGCGCGATTTGACGCGATATCGTCATACGCCCCAATTCGTGCCGGCCGGCCAGAGCACACAGATGATTATCGGAGCGACGGCGGATACGGATTTTCAGATTTTGAAGCTCAGCAGCGCGCTTTATAAAAAATATAGGCTGAAACGCGTGTTTTTCTCGGCATATATGCCAGTTTCGTCCAACCCCCTGCTGCCGGCCGTCGGTACGCCGCCGCCTTTGCTGAGGGAGCATAGACTGTATCAGGCGGACTGGCTTTTGCGGTTTTATGGATTTGAGGCGGACGAGCTTCTTGACGAGGCCCATCAGAGCTTCAATCCGTTGGTTGACCCGAAGGCCAGCTGGGCGCTGAGCCACATGGAGCGCTTCCCTATTGAGGTAGGCAAAGCACAGTACGAAGAGCTGCTGCGCGTACCTGGAATAGGCGTGACAAGCGCAAAACGCATTCTGGAGGCAAGGAGGGTAGGCCCCATCAGCTACGATGGTCTGAAAAAGATAGGCGTAGTGTTAAAGCGGGCGCAGTATTTTATTACGGTTAACGGCAAAATCAATGATGGCTTGCGCATTACGCAGGATGCGATTCTACGCAGCCTGATCTCGCAGCAGGGCATGGATTACATGCGTAAACAGATGCAGGGCAGCTATCAGCAGCTAAGCCTTTTTTCACAGTCGCTCATTGGCGGAGGGGAGGTCTACGAATGTTTGAGCGGGGCTTCACAGCATATGAATATGACGGTACGATAGAGGGCTTGCTTTGCTGCGTATTTGAAAGCTATCAAAAAAAGGAAATGCCGCTGGATATAACGCCGTGCGGCGAACGTCAGTTAACGCTTGGAACAACCCGCTTTATTCAAACCGATTTAACGAAGGCGGCCCGGGTACGAAGAGCCATTCCACGCAAGATATCCCACGACGCGCTGATGCTGTTTGAAAACGTGTTTTTGACCTTTATGGAGCAAAAGGAGCTTTACACGCTGAGGTTCCTGCAATTAGGGTTTGCCATGGGAAAGGATGTTATGAGCCATCTGACAGATGACGCCGTGTCGGCCCTTCAGAAGGCCGAGCGGCATCTGCTGAATGAAAGCCATAGATATAAGCAATTCATCCGGTTTTCCGTATCAGGCCAAGTGCTGGTAAGCGTTATAAAGCCGCTTAACCAGGTGCTTCCCATTATTGCGCCGCATTTTATAGACAGGTACCCTGAGGAGGCCTTTTTGATATACGATGCCACGCATGGCATGGCGCTTGTTTCCCGTCCAGGCCGGTCGGCGATTGTTCCAGTAGATTCCTTTGTGCTGGAGAATCCCGATGAGGAAGAGCAGATGTATAGGGAATTATGGTGTGAATACTATGACGCTATTGCTATTGAAGGCAGGTATAATCCTAAATGCCGAATGTCGCATATGCCTAAGCGTTATTGGGATGTGATGACCGAGTTTTGCAGGAGCGATAAATCAAAAGTAAGTCGACAATATCAATGATGGAGAGTTTCTATAGTCGCTTTATCGGTTGTTATATGGGCATTATATCAGACTTTTGAGTTTTAAAGTACCAAAAGGCCTATCTATCCATCTGGATAATAGTTATATAGATATAAATTACTGCATGCGCCACATCAATGCGGCTAAAAAGCTAAGCCCCAACTATGTTCCCACGCTATTTAATGATGTTATGAACCCTGCAAACGGATACAAGGGGGCGCCGCCCCCTTGTTGCTGGTCCTGCTAAGTTCTGAGGGAACGAGAGTCTTCTGAATAAAAAGGGCATCCCGGGACAATACAGGTTTCTACCATATATTAATTTTCGTAGTGGTTGATATCCGTATATTATTCATACTCATATACTCCCCTGTCAAATCTGTATATATGGCCAGGATCCATAGGCTCACCGTATGCCATAACTGGAACGCAAACCACAACCAGAAGTGCGATACATAGCATAAAACTTAAAATATGTATTATATAATTAAAAGGAGCTTTTTTACCTTTTGTTATAAAACGGGATATATAAATAAAGCTTAAAATGAGGTGATACCTTTGGGAAAATAAACCGAATTAACCTAATAGATCAAAGTATATTAAAAAGGAACTAATTATGAAAAAACATAAAATATCACTATTAATGGCAATATCATTTGTTGTTGCTGCCATATTCATGCCAATAACTTCCGCGTCAGGTCAGGGGCCGTTGCCGATTTACTCTCATAGCTACTCATATTGGTACACAGGGTTTAAGGTAATAAACAATAAAGCGTTCACCTGCACGACCCAACCAGGCATATTCTATAGATGCGACTGCGGTTCATAGTCATTTCGATCAACAGGCGAGAAACGCGCAGGATCCCACAGATTAATATTAGTCAACTATGAATGTGAGCATTGCGGCATGTCAGTAATTGCTGGTGCGTGACCCAAATTAAAAGGGTCGATTAAATAGGTCCCTGTGATTTTTGCTTGCGCGATTTCATGCTTTTAAACCCGTAGACACAACTAAAAAACCCGCAAAGCTCACCCTGCGGACTGCCATCATCTATAGCAGATTATAACAAACGCTTCACTAATAAAGTGCTCATGTTCCGAGTTGAATTGGCAGGGGCAGAAGGACTCGAACCCTCAAGAACGGTTTTGGAGACCGCTATGTTACCATTACATCATGCCCCTAGACACAAACGCTTACATATTATAGCATCACATTATGCTGATGTCAATTCAAGGGTTAAATAAAATTTAGATAATTTTGCATATGCTTTTGTGTTCAGATTCAAAGTTCACATTATGTTCAAACTATTTCGGGGCATGATATGTTATAGTGACAATGAGCTATGCTCTATATTTGATAAGGGGTGAAAAGCATGAAGAAAGCTTTGGCAGCCATTATGGCGCTTATATTTAGTCTTTGCGTTGCTATACCTGCTTTTGCCGCAGAAGCCGGGGAGCAGAGAATAACAATGGGAGCTAATCTCAGCGATAAACAGCGCGCTGAGATTTATAATACGTTTGGCGTTAAGGAAGGCTCGGTCAAAGAGCTTAAGGTAACGAACGCTGAAGAGAGGGAGTACCTTGAGGGCGTTGCGCCTGAAAAGTATCTTGGTAATGTAGCCCTTTCATGCGTCTATATAACCGTGCTTGAAGAGGGCAAGGGATTAGAAATCGAAACGAATAACATCAACTGGGTCACCAAGGAGATGTATGAAAACGCCCTCATAACCGCCGGAATAACAAATGCGCACGTAATTGTTTCAGCGCCCTATCCTCTTTCGGGTACTGCTGCGCTTACGGGTATTTACAAGGCATATGAGGACATTGGCGGCGAGAAACTTGATGAGGATGATAAGACGGCTGCGATCAAGGAGCTTATTACAACCGCGGAGCTGGCTGATTTTATAGGCAGCGAGGAAGCTACCCGCCTTATAAACGAACTAAAGAAGATACTTGACAACATAAAGAACATGTCGGACGATGAGGTCCGTGCTGAAATTCGCAGGATAGCTGACGAGTGCAAAGTAGAGCTTACCGACGACCAGGTTGAACAGTTGTTGCAGCTATGCCGTACCTTCCAAAACCTGGATGTGGACAATCTGCAGAGCAGGCTTCTCGGATGGCTTGACACTATAGATAAGGCGTCAAGTGTGTCGGATTGGTTTGCCGGTGTTTGGAACTCGGTGCTGGAGTTTTTCACAAACGTTGGAGACTTCTTTAAAGGACTGTTTACAGGCGGGAAATAATATTAATATGTTCTAAAAAAGAGCAGGCCATTGGGCGGCACTTATAAAACAGCATGGTGTTGTTTTCGGGAAACGGCTTGGCTTTGGCTATGCCGTTTTTCCGTTTTACAGGTTGCTCAGCAATGCCAAGATGAGCATTCACACACCATCTCCTTGCCGCCGAGCGATGGCGGTCTCCATCATGATTATCTGCATCCTGCATCACGAAAAAACGGTTAGGCGGCCATCATGTTTTACTTCCAATAGCCATCTGAATAGAGCTCCTTACAATATGAGGACGAAGAGCAATTTTATGTTTTAGTATCATTTCATTGATTATAATCCTTCTGTGAAGCCGCTTGACAAGTAACCGCCCGTTCACTATTATAGAGCAAAGTAAACGGGTGTTTACTTTGTGGGGGGTATTAGAGAATGGCTGATACAAAGGAAAATATTTTGATGACAGCGCTCCGTTTGTTTGCGCAAGACGGTTATGAGGCTGTTTCCGTTAGCAAAATTGCCGGAGAAGTGGGATGACAAAAGGCGCGCTATATAAGCATTATAAAAACAAGCGCGATATCTTTGATAGCATTTTTGAGCGTGTATGTTAATTAGATATTGAGCGTTCAAAAAGGGCGGGTGTTCCAGAAAAGGATTCCTTCAGCAATGCTTGTGTGGAAAGCGTTAAGGCGTACATGAAGTCTCAGTTCTATTACTGGGCGGAGGATGAAATTGCCTGCAATTTTCGTAAAATTCTGACTTTGAAACAGTACAGAAGCCCTGATATGACAGAACTATATCAAAAGGTTTTAGCCAGCGGACCAGTCAATTTTATAGAGGAGTTGTTTAGTGAAATGATGAAACAAGGGACTTGGCGCAAGGGCAGCCCTAAACAAATGGCGTTTGAATTTATGCCCCGTTCTATCTATTATTAAGCGTTTCGGACGCAGCATCAGGCAAAGAAGAAAAAGAAGAAGCTGAAAGCATTTATACGATGCATATTGAATGTTTCGTATTAAAGGCGCCTTTACTGGATAAGGCGGCTCAACAATCGAAATTGCTGGAGGTAATTACTTAAATGGATTATGAAATAATACGGTTAATAGATAAGTCGGAGTTAAAGGAACAAGCCGCACAGTGGTTTCATGAAAAATGGGGTATTCCACTAGAGGCATATACAGAAAGCATGGAGGATTGCTTGACAAAAAGGACTGGGGTTCCCCAATGGTATGTGGCTATGGAGAACAAAAAAATTATTGGAGGATTGGGGGTTATCGAAAACGACTTTCATAATAGAAAAGATCTTTCTCCGAATGTATGCGCGGTTTATGTAGAGGAAGGTAAGCGTTGCAATGGAGTAGCTGGCGCTTTATTGAATTATGTGTGTGCCGATATGAAAGAGAAGGGTATTGACACTTTATATCTGACAACAGAGCACAATTCATTTTATGAACGTTATGGATGGGAATTTTTTTGTATGGTACAGGGAGATGGAGAACCTAATATGACAAGAATGTACATCCATAGAGGGTGATAAACTTCCAGCTTATTGGGATGTCCGAAACACACCATATTGGTAAAGGCCGAATGCGGAGAAAACGAAGCACAACAAACTTGAATTTATATGTGAGGGAAATAAAATATGTGTACTGATTTTGTGAACTTAACAACGCAAAACCTTGTGAATGAGCATTTATGCTGTATCATACGCAGTAAAAAGGAACATCAAGGTATAGAAGCAAAGCGGCAATGGCTTTCTGAACGGCTAAAAGAGGGGCATGTCTTTAGAAAGTTAAATGCAAGGGCTACGGTTTTTATTGAATATGCTCCTCTTGAAACAGCGTGGGTTCCTATCATTGGCGATAACTATTATTATATATATTGCTTATGGAGTTTGGGTAGTTATAAAGGAAAAGGATATGGAAAATCGTTAATGGAATATTGTTTGGAAGAAGCTAAAGAAAAAGGGAAGTCGGGCGTATGTATGCTTGGAGCTAAAAAGCAAAAGGCGTGGCTTTCTGACCAATCGTTTGCCAGGAAGTTCGGTTTTAAAGTCGTTGATACCACCAATAATGGATATGAGCTGCTTGCACTTTCTTTTGACGGAACAACGCCAAAGTTCGCTCAAAATGTTAAAAAGCAAGAAATTGAAAGCAAAGAGCTAACAATTTATTATGATATGCAATGCCCCTATGTCTATCAAACCATTGAGATGATAAAACGGTATTGCGAAGCAAATGATGTCCCCGCATCTTTAATTGAAGTTGATACTTTGCAAAAGGCAAAAGAGTTGCCTTGCGTTTTTAATAACTGGGGTGTGTTTTATAAAGGGAAATTTGCAACAGTTAATTTGTTAGACGTTGCCTACTTAAAGAGAATAATCAAAAAATAAAAATACAAATTCAGTTTATAGGGCTGATTTAGTTGCACCCCCTTGGTAAAAGGCGTACGTAAATGTTTTATTTTCAAAGGCCGCTACGCTTCTCAATTTCCCCCTGTAAAATTAAACCTTTTCGCCCATAAGTCCAACAAATGTGTGACGGCCGTTACTCGCTCCAGCGATTTGGCAAAACAGGCAGATGTTGTCATAAAATTACGAAAGGGGGAAATTTAAATATTAGATAATACCGAGCCAGAAGGAACGTAAGGGAATATCGCTTGGGATGTAAAGCATCTGCCCAGCGGCAAAAGAGAAAAGCCGTAGTAAAGCAGACATTTTTCACGCGCCGTACCTTTTTCGGCGGCTTTGATTTTCATAGCCGCCGTTTTTTTCTGTCAGAAACCTGCAACAGTCCTATTGCGCAAGGACATGGCGGCGCATAAGGGGGCGCCGCCGTGATTCCCATATTTTATCCTCCTTGTGTACAAAATCTCTTTACTAACATATTATAAGGCTTTGATTTAAAAGATCAAGAAAAGGACCGCGTATTATTTTCGTTGTACGGTCCTTTTGCACCCTGTATGGCAGCTACACTGATTCAATATGTTGGCGATACCGTTTTATGAGTCCGTTTTTTATTCCGCCGCCTACCATTCACATTCCTGTATATCGGATATAAGACCGTCCTCGAACTCGAATTCGAGGAGGCTAGCGCATTCCAGCTGCCCGTTTTCTTGATTCATAAGACCTAGAATGGTTCTGCCAATCTCAACAACCGGAGATTGCCTGACAATATAATTGCCTACAAAGTCCTTAATCTGATCAAATGTAAGGGATGATCTGAGATCCTCCGTAAGATAGCTAAACGTCTCCTCCATGAAATCCTGTTGAGCCGCCTCGCAGAAGGCTATGGCGATCCCGCGCCTGTCGGTTGGACGCACATAATCATGGGTAAAAAAGCCCCGCTCAGCCGGCAATTCAATAAACCGGTCCCTATTGAATTCGTAACGAGTCCTAATTTCATGACCCACAGCGGTATTAAGAGCGTTTATGATCTGAGGACGCGAATCCTCAATGGATGCCTTATCGCCCGATATATCAAGGATTGGAGTTGTTCCCTGGTTCAATACCAAAAGCCGCTCTCTGTCGTTAAGGGATGCATGTACTGTCACAAGCCTGGCATTGCCTACATCCAAAAACGAGATATTGCCGCCATGACCGTCGCCTAAGGCGAAGCCGCACCGCACGATATCGCCCTCCTCAAGCATGAGACGAAGGCCGTTTTCATAGTATAGCGTCATAACATACGTATCGCGTGCGCCCCGCCATGGCAATATGACCCTTTCAATCGTATATGGAAGGGCTGGAACCTCGGCGGGCAGGCTTCCTAGATTAAGCTCAATCTCGTATACATCATCATGCCACTTGCATACGCGGATATCTCCAGGCGAGGGTTGCACCATGCGTCCGTCTTCAAAGCTGATCTTCCGCATTATCGGATACCTGCGGCTTCCGCCGTCATCCGACAGGGGGAGGGCGAGTATATAGCAGTTTCCCGTATCAGAGACGGGAATAGCTATATGTCCCCCTTTTACGCACTCTCCTATACGCTGGCCGTTAACTTCAATCATAGCGTTAACGTCGGTGTGTATTACAATTAGAGGTATGGGTGTCATGATCAAATCCTCCATTCTGTCTAAAATGTATATGACGCTTTAAGCCCAAAAAGGACGGATGGGGATAATATAACCAATGAAATACACTTTTTTAAATTTAACCCGCATTGACCCGAATAGCCTTTTAATGTAAACTATACGTGAAAAATACCACCTGAACGGAGGTTGACATGAAAAGATACGAAAATTCTGTAGGCGTCTTTGTTCCCGAGCTGCTTATGCCCAACGGGAACGTCGATCTTTCAAAGTGGGCTGTCGTAGCGTGCGATCAGTATACTTCCCAGCCCGAATATTGGGAGGAAACCGAGCGTATAGTTGGCGACGCTCCTTCAACCCTGAGGCTGATGCTCCCGGAAATGTATTTGGACAAGCCGGATGAGGCTGACCGTATTGCCAGGATAAACGCCCGCATGGACGAGTATGTTAAAAATGGCGTATTGGAAAGCATAGGGAAGGGATTCATGCTTTTAAGGCGCAGCGTTGCGGGAAACAGGCGTTCTGGTTTGGTGGTGGCGCTGGATCTTGAATGTTATGATTACAAAAAGGGTTCGACTACCCTTATAAGGGCCACTGAGGGGACGATAGTTGAGCGGATTCCGCCCAGGCTGCGTATCAGGGAAAACGCTCCGCTTGAGATGCCCCATATAATAGTGCTAATAGACGATCCCGAAAAGACGGTGATTGAGCCGCTGATTGATAAGGCGGACGAACTGAGAAAGGCTTACGATTTTGAACTGATGCAGGGCGGTGGCCATATCGAGGGATGGTTTATAAATGACGAGGCTGCTATTTGCAAAATAATTGGCGCGCTGGAAGCGCTGGCAGACCCTGAAAAATTCAAAGAAGCATATGGTGAAAACCAGCCGTCCATGTTATTCGCCATGGGCGATGGCAACCACTCATTCGCCACCGCAAAGGCAGGCTGGGAAAAGGTGAAGGCCGGCCTTGACCCCGAAGAGGTTGAAACGCATCCCGCGCGGTATGCGCTTGTTGAAATTGAAAACGTGCATGACGACGGAATAATATTTGAGCCGATCCACAGGGTTATATTTGATATTAACATGAGCGTTGATGCTGCCGCAAACTGGCTATCGGACAGGATGGCCAGGGATAACGGCAGTTGTGAAAAGCACTGGTACGCTTCAAGAGAGGAAAGAGATCGCTTAATGGAGAATGCGGCAGGGGAAGGCAGGCATCTGCTTGCGTTTTGCGCCGAGGGCGGCTATGGCTTCTTCTCAGTGGGATGCCCTTCCGCGCAGCTTGAAGTGGGAACCCTTCAAAACGCGCTTGACGACATGATAAAGGAAAAGGGAATAGCCATAGACTATATCCATGGAGAGGACGTAGTGTATGACCTTGGCATGCGGCCTGGCAACATGGGCTTTACGCTGCCGCCCATGCATAAGAGCGCGCTGTTTAGAACCGTTGTATTTGACGGTGCGCTTCCAAGGAAGACGTTTTCAATGGGTGAGGCAAACGAAAAGCGCTATTATCTTGAATGCAAGCGCATAAAATAGCGTACCTTTAAACAGGCTGTAAAAACCCTGGAATTGTCAAGGACCGCAGCCCTTGACTTTAAATCCGGATCTGACGGCACGTTAGATCCGGATTTGAATCGTGAGGTTGTCGTTCTTTGCGGGTTTTGCCTCCGGCGGCTTAGAACCTATTACCGCCATAGGCGGTTCACAAAACGGATTCCTCCGTTTTGTGAGTTTTTCCGCATGCGTTCGCTCACCGCTCACGCATCCGCAAGGTGTAATTTTGGCCGTACATGCCGCCCAAAATTACGGATTTTAAAATTGCCTCCGGCGGCTTAGAACCTTTTTTGCAAAAAAGGTTCTAAGAACTCCAAAAAATGCTGAGGGAATGGTATAGGCTTGGGAACATCACCCTAACTTTATAATCCATCAAAAGCCGGCTGAGTGTACGCCGGCCTTTTGATCCCTCGGGAGCAAAATACGGCCTGATAGCTGCTTGCAATATAAGACTGGCTTTTGTGAGTTAAACTCGCCTAGTGCTTGTACAGCAAGCGCTAAGCGAAAGTCCTCAAGCATCAAACCGTCGGCAGCTGTACCAAGTATTTTAAACGTTACTTCACTTATATGCCATTTTTATTCCATGTTTGCTACATAAAGTTGCAAAAAAGTATTGAAATAAACCTGTTTTCTGCTATAATTTAGAGGTTGTGCGCAAAGAGGGGAGGGAATGTGCTTATACTTCATCGGGTTTGAGATATATAGCGCAGCTCGGCGCTGTTTCTCTAAAGTCTCTTGTTGTGGACCAAAGATAGGTCCTGAAATTTATAGGTATGCATGAATGCATAAAGATGTGGGAAATACCCACCGTACTTGTAAAACAACATGAGAGTAGTAAAAGTACATATGGGCGGGGGTTCTACCCAGTTCGGCTACTATATAGACTCAAATTGTACCGATCGTTGGATAAATAAAATGAGAGTCAGTATCTGATTCGATAATAAATAATACAAAAAGCGGGTTTGTTAAATTACAAGTACAATTAATTTTAAGAAAGCGGGGATTTTAAATAATGAAAGCGTTCAAGAATTTAATTGTATTTTTACTCGTCTCACTTTTTCTCGTTATGTCGGCGGGATGCAATGGCGGCGAGGTCTCTGGCAAGGGTTCAGAAACCCATGGGAATTATACCGACGAAATGAAGATACCCTATTCGGTTGATCTGTCACAGGAGGATGGTGCGGACCATGTGGAGCGTGAGGGTGACCACAAGGATTCACCCTACTTTTCGCGCCTGGACTTTTACAACATGAAGTCCACGGACACGCTTACAATAATTCCTAAGTTTAAAACCATGCAGCAGACCAGCGAATGGTCGTGCGGGGTCGTGGCGGCGCTCATGGTGATGCAGCACTATGGCAAACTTGGAGACGAAACGGAGGAATCCTTGTCGTCGTACCGTTCAAACGGCCTTGCGGCTGAGGGCACCTCCCTTAGGCAGGCTCTTGACATATTTGATAAGGCCGGCGGATTTGAAACTTACAGCACCTTTGACTGCGCTGATAATGTCTACGAAGTGTTTACGTTTGATTACATAATCAGCTCATTAAAGGCTAACAAGCCCATAATGGTAGCTTGGAACGATTGGGGCGGACACTGGCAGGTCATTATTGGATACGATACGATGGGAACCGAGACGACACAGGACGACGTTATAATAGTGGCGGATCCATATGATACTACAGACCACAATCAGGATGGTTATGGGGTGTACGGAGCGGAAAGATTCCTCTATAATTTTACTATGTATGATTTCTTTGAGGAAGAAGAGCTGAACGATATGCTCTTTATCGTAGCGACGCCCGAATAATAGATAGGTTTAGCACAGTCCAAAATATTTGCGCATAAAGACGGGGCGGCGTAATATATCTTGCGCCGTCCCATGCTATCCTCATAAAAAAACATAATAAAATTAAGTCGCGAAAGAAATGCTTGTAAAACATTTTACCAAAAGTTTTCCTAAAAGTAATAAATCTGGATTGATTATTGGAGCATGTCGATATATAATTACTTGTTAGTCAAATAAAATGGCTTAAACTCAAGAAAAGCATGGAGGTAGCTTTAATGGTAACAAAGTATGTTTACCTATTCAACGAAGGAAATGCAAGCATGCGCAACCTTCTGGGAGGAAAAGGCGCTAACTTGGCGGAGATGACGTCCCTGGGTCTGCCGGTTCCCTACGGATTCACCGTAACTACGGAAGCCTGCATAAAGTATTACGACGATGGCGAGACAGTTGCTCCTGAAATAATTGACCAGATATTTGATGCGCTTGAAAAGACGGAAGCGGCCGCAGGTAAGCGCTTTGGCGATGCCGAGAACCCGTTTTTGGTATCAGTCCGTTCAGGAGCCAGGGCATCCATGCCGGGCATGATGGATACTATACTTAATCTTGGTCTCAACGACGAGACGATTGTAGGATTGGCAAGATTAACCGGAAACGAGCGGTTTGCGTTTGACAGCTACCGCAGATTCATCCAGATGTTTTCCGATGTTGTTATGGGCATTGAAAAGAAAAAATTCGATGATATTCTGGACAGCCAAAAGCACAAGAACAACTGCATACTTGACACGGATCTTACCGCGGATAATCTGAAAGAAATAGTATCGCTTTATAAAGCGCTGTATCTGAAGGAAAAGGGAGAGGAGTTCCCTCAGGATCCCAAGGCGCAGCTTTTAGAGGCTGTAAAAGCCGTATTCAGAAGCTGGAACAACCCCCGTGCCATTACATATCGCCGGCTGAACGATATCCCATCGTCATGGGGTACGGCGGTAAACGTGCAGACCATGGTGTTTGGCAATATGGGCAACGATTGCGGAACAGGCGTAGCGTTTACCCGCAACCCTTCCACAGGAGAGAAGAAGCTATACGGCGAATACCTTATGAACGCGCAGGGCGAGGATGTAGTTGCGGGAATCCGCACGCCCGCCCATATAGATGAGCTGGCAAACGCTATGCCCGACGTCTATAACCGGTTCGTCGAGATAGCAAACATTCTTGAAAAGCATTATCGCGACATGCAGGATCTGGAGTTTACCATAGAGCGCGGCAAGCTTTTCATGCTCCAGACTAGAAACGGAAAGCGCACGGCCGCCGCAGCGCTGCAGATAGCCGTTGATCTCGTCAACGAGGGTATGCTGACAAAAGAAGAGGCGCTTCTCAAAATTGAACCCAAAAACCTTGACTCGCTTCTCCATCCAACCTTTGACCTTGATGCGCTGAAAAATGCTAAAGCAATAGCAAAGGGTCTGCCGGCATCACCAGGCGCGGCCTGCGGACGCATATACTTTACAGCCGAAGAGGCAGCTGAGGCGGGAAGCAAGGGAGAGCAGGTAATACTTGTCAGGCTCGAAACCAGTCCAGAGGACATAGAGGGCATGAATATAGCCCAGGGAATACTAACGGCGCGCGGAGGGATGACGTCCCACGCCGCGGTAGTCGCTCGCGGAATGGGTACATGCTGCGTTGCGGGCTGCTCTGAAATAGCGATAAACGAGGAAGCAAAGACGGTTACAGCGCTTGATGGCACCGTACTTAAGGAAGGTGACTGGATTTCGCTGGACGGCTCAACCGGAAACGTATATGGTGAGAAGATTCCGACCATCGACGCCGAGCTTTCAGGCAATTTCGGAACGATTATGGAATGGGCTGACTCGATACGCAGGCTGAAGGTGCGTACCAACGCGGATAATCCAAAGGACTCCGCTGTCGCGGTACAGTTTGGCGCTGAGGGTATTGGTCTTTGCCGCACTGAGCATATGTTCTTTGAAGAGCATAGGATTCCCGCTGTGCGCGAGATGATAGTGGCCTCAGACGTCGAGTCGCGTAAACGCGCGCTTGATAAACTGCTGCCAATGCAGAGGAGCGACTTTAAGGGCATATATCTTGCAATGGGAGAACGCCCCGTTACAATTAGGCTGCTCGACCCTCCTCTCCACGAGTTCTTACCTCAGAAGGAGGAGGACATACGGGCCCTTGCGTCTGAGATGGGACTTACGTTCGAGCAGCTTACAGCGACGGTTGAAAACCTTCATGAATTTAACCCGATGATGGGACATCGCGGCTGCAGGCTTGCCATCACATATCCGGAGATCGCTGAAATGCAGACGCGTGCGATTATTGAGGCTGCTATTGAGGTCAATCAGGAGGCAGGGCTTAACGTTGTACCGGAGATAATGGTTCCATTGGTAGGCGACGCGAAAGAGCTTAAATACGTAAAAGGATACATCGACGAAACCGCTAAGAAGGTAATGCAGGAGCGCGGTGTAGAAATTCCGTATATGGTCGGAACGATGATTGAGATCCCCCGTGCCGCTCTTACAGCTGACGAGGTAGCTACGTATGCGGAATTCTTCTCATTTGGCACTAACGACCTCTCACAAATGACGTTTGGATTCAGTCGCGACGACGCCGCCAAGTTCCTGAGCGACTATTACAGCAAAAAGATTTTTGAAAGCGATCCGTTCGCCCGCCTTGACCAGGACGGCGTTGGAAAGCTTATGAAGATAGCTGTAGAGTTTGGAAGAAAGACGAGGCCAAACATCAAGCTGGGAATTTGCGGAGAACATGGCGGCGATCCGTCGAGCGTTGAGTTTTGTCATAACCTTGGCCTTGATTATGTAAGCTGTTCCCCGTTCCGCGTGCCGATTGCAAGGCTTGCGGCCGCGCAGGCAGCTATTAAGCAAAGGTAGGCTATCGTCCCGCCTGCTGAAAACTGAATAGACTTATCGTATGTACGGTGAGGATGCCCGTCATTCTCACCGTACTCTATTATGTCTAAGCTTGATTTCCCTTGCGGCCGCGGGTCAGCCGATAATCGGCTGCTTTTTGCCGGGTGCAAAGTTCAAATCCCAGCGATAACAGCCGTTATTAATCGGCGTGATGCGGAAAATAAACTTTTCAATGATGCTTTGATCCATTTTCGCGCCGTAGAATTCGACAACTTCGCCAAGCGCCGCTTGAATGGCGTTCATATCAAAAGCCCTGCCGCTTCGCCAGAATGGCATTTGATCTGTCGGGTTCTTTAATCAAGGCGGTGATTTATGTTTCATGCCCGTCTTTTCTTCGCTTTATGCCCGTACGCACAGTTCATTGCAGATTTTTGCCTCTCCCAAGCCCGTCTAAACAAAGGATTCATTCCGTTTCCATTTTAAACTACCTTCGCGGCAAAACAGGGCGTGAAATGGCCCAATTCTGTCCTGTGAAAGGTTACTCCACCTTCACCATTCGATAGCCAACGCCGATGTGGGTTTGAATAAACTGCGGCGAATCCGGCGCGGATTCAAGCTTCTTACGGAGCGTAGCCATAAACACGCGCAGGGACGCGATATCGTTATCCCAACTGCTGCCCCATATCTTCCGAGTAATAAAGGTGTGGGTAAGCACTTTGCCCACGTTGTGCGAGAGCAGACTGAGCAGCTTATACTCAATAGGCGTTAGGTGCAGCTCCTCATCGTTCATATAAGCGCAGCCCGCGGCATAGTCCACACGCAGCTTCCCGTTTTGAAATACGGATATACCGGAAGATTCGCCCTTCGCACTTGCAAGCCTGCGTTGTGTAACGCGCAAACGGGCAAGCAGTTCTTCAACCGAGAACGGCTTTGTCAGATAATCGTCCGCACCTGCGTCAAGGGCTTCGATCTTATCGGTATCCTCGCTTCTTGCGCTGATAACAATGATGGGCATATTTGACCATGTCCGGATTTTCTTAATGATCTCCACGCCGTCCATATCGGGCAGCCCCAAATCCAACAGCACGATATCAGGATTATGGGAGGACGCTTCCAAAATAGCGGACGCTCCGTTTTTAGCCGTTATATATTTGTAATCGTGTGCTTTCAGCGTCGTGGTAATGAGATTGCGGACAGGAGCATCATCCTCCACGACCAAGATATTAGGTTTATTCATGAATTTCTACCTCCCCAGCCGGTAATGTAAATGTAAAGATCGTTCCCTGCGGTTTGTTATCCTCCACCGTTATTTCTCCTCCGTGAGCAACGATGATGGACTTACACAGGGAAAGACCGAGTCCTAAACTGCGGCGGCTGTCCGCCACCTTGCTTGCCCCGCTAAAGAACATATCGAAAACGCGGGACTTTATGTCATCAGCAATGCCTGGGCCATCGTCTAAGATGGAAACGGTTACAAAGCCGTTCTCCTTTTTGGTGGCAATCAAGATGTTCGACCCAGCGGGCGTGTACTTGATCGCATTGTCAACAATATTAATAATCACTTGCACGATAAGCTTGGCGTCCATCTTGGCTAAAATGAAATCATTACTGCTTTGCACCGTAATATGATGCTCTACGCTCTTGCGATTGATATGCTTGAGCGCTTCAGCAATGACCTCCTCCATCAGCTCGGCGGAGAGCTTCAGATTCATCCTGCCTTCCTCAATACGGGTAACGGACAGGAGGTTTTCCACAAGATTGATAAGCCACATGGAATCGTCATAAATGTCCGTATAAATTTGCGCCTTCGTTTCCGCGTCAAAGCCTGCGCCGTTTGAAAGAAGATTGCTGGCATTGCCGGATATAGAGGTCAGCGGCGTTCGCAGATCGTGGGAAATCGCCCGCAGAAGGTTGGCCCGCAGCTGCTCGTTTTTGGCCAGCACCGCCGCCTGTTCCTTTTCACGTATGTTGCGGCTGTTCTCAAGCGCCAAAGCACACTCGCCGAGAATGGACAGCAAAACGCTTTTCTCAAAAGAGTCAAGTGGAATGCCGTTAATATGGATGCCTACAACGCCGTACACTGTATCGTTGATGCGAATGGAGAGATACAGGCATTTTGCGCTTCCAAGAGTATTCGTTGTAGCGCCGGCGTGCTTATTGTTTTTCAGTACCCATGCCGCCACCGCCTTTTCATTTTCCGACACAAGCTCATCGCTTTTTTCAGCGATGGAAAAGATGAGCGGGTTATCCAGGCTGCCGCCGTTTATGGGATATACCGCCACGTCCCTGCCTAATAACTTGATAAGCTGATTTGCCGTGACGGTCATGATCTCATCGTCGGAGCGGGCTTTTTGCAGAAGCTGATTGGTATCGAACAGCACCTTGGTACGGAATGCGGCCTGTGCCGACTGTTTTGCCTGACTCTTGAGTTTCACGGCAAGGGAGCCTGTCAACAGCGCCGCTATAAACATAATGGCAAAGGTTACGGGATATCCCTTGTCGTATGCCACAAAGGTGAACTTAGGCACGGTAAAGAAGAAGTTGAACACCAAAACGCTGACAATAGAGGAAATTAAGCTATATATTCTCGCTTTGGTGACGATGGAGGTTACAAGCACGCCTAAGATGTATACGGTAATTATATTTGCTTCCGTAAATCCCAGCTTTGAAAAGGCGAAGCCGATCAGCGTTGCCAAAAGCAGGATTAGCACACTCTTTGCCGTATCAAGTAAGGAGATGGAGAAGGAAACCTCCTTCTTTGCCTTTTTCGCACGATATAAGCTGCCCGACGATACATTTGGAATGATGTGGATATCCAGATTAGGCGCAACGGCTGTCAGTTTTTCCGTTAAAGTTGGTTTGCTAAAAAAGTGGCGGCGTTTGGCGCTGCTTCGCCCAACGACAATTTTTGAGACGCCGGAAAGACGGGCAAACTCCGCAATTTGATAGGAAACATCCTCGCCATAAACCGTTTCTATGGTCGCGCCCAACTGCTCGGCAAGGCGTATATTGGAGCGCAAGCGGTTTTTATCCTCCTCGCCCATGACTGCAAAGGACGGCGTTTCTACAAATAACGCCGTAAAGCTGCCCTTAAAGGCGGCTGCCATTCTCGCGGCCGTGCGTACGATTTTTGCATTCGATGGGGCGGAGGACAGGCACACCAAAATATGCTCGTCGGTGTGATAATCGCCGCGCTTTTTTACTCTTGCGCTTTCAGTCAGAAGATTTACCCTGTCCGCACAACGGCGCAGCGCGAGCTCTCTCAAAGCAGTTAAGTTTTCTGCCGTAAAGAAATTTTGGGCCGCGCGCTGGGCCTGCTTGCCCTCATAGACATTGCCCTCCCTTAACCTTTCCAATAATTCCTCCGGCTCAATGTCCACAAGCTTAACCTGCTGTGCGTTGTCAAAAACGGAATCAGGAATCCTTTCTCTCACCAACACACCCGTTATGGAGGCTACCATATCGTTCAGGCTTTCAATGTGCTGCACATTCACTGTCGTATACACATCAATGCCCGCTTTAAGCAGCTCCTCTATATCCTGATATCGCTTGGTATGACGGCTGCCCTCGGCGTTGGTGTGGGCAAGCTCATCCACAAGGATTAACTGAGGACGGCGCGCCAGAGCGGCGTCAAGGTCAAACTCATTCACGGCGATGCCGCTTTGAAGCAGCCTTTTTGTCGCAAGGCATTCCAATCCGTTTAATAGTGCTGAAGTGGCGGGTCTGGCGTGAGGCTCTACATAGCCTGCAACAACATCAATGCCGTTTTGCTTGGCGCTGTGGGCGGCTTTCAGCATAGCGTAGGTTTTGCCCACGCCTGCCGCGTAACCAAAAAATATTTTCAGATGTCCGCGATGCGCGTTCGCTTCATCCTTTTTTATTGCCCGAAGCAGTATTTCGGGGTCCTGTCTGGGTGTTTCCATATTTACCACCTTAAGCGCTTCCGTCAATGGGACTATCACGATATATTATAACATAAGACGAAAAATTCCTGCGGTTATTTTACCGCAGGAACCCGTTATTGTGCAATAATACCGTCCAACATCAGGTTGACCTTTAGCACATTCACGGTTTCTTCCCCGAAAATCCAAAGGAATCTTCCGTCAGTGCATTTTTTAATAATAGCGCGCACCTCGTCCTCGGTCATGTTCTGCGCTTTGGAGATCCGCGCTACCTGATATTCCGCTGCCGCAGGAGAAATATGCGGATCAAGACCGCTGCCGGAACAGGTTACCAAGTCCACGGGGACGGCGCTTTCCTCCATATCTGGATTTGCCGCGCGCAGCTTCTCTACACGCTCCTTGACAAGCTGTTGGTATTCCTCGCTGGCGGGGCTTAAGTTGGAGGGCGCTGCATACATCAGCACTTTGCCGTTTTCATCGATATAGGTACTTACATCAATATTCATAATGCGTCCCCACATATGGCCGTCATCCGTATACTTCTGCCCAAGCAGTTCACAGCCGTATTTCTTTCCGTCCACCTCGATAATGCTGCCGTTCGCCTGCTTAGGAAAGATAAGCTGCGCAAGTCCTGTGACAACGCCTGTATATAAAACGCCGCAAACCAGAGTAAATATCAAAAATATGACTGCGGCCTTTGGAATAATTTGCTTCAGTGTTTTCATTTTGAATACCTCCTTATGCTATGCCGAACAGAACAAGCAGCATATCAATGAGCTTTACAAAGATAAAGGGAGCTGCCAGGCCGCCAAGTCCATAAATCAAAAGGTTTCGTGACAACAGCTTGCCTGCAGGGACTTCCCGATATTTTACGCCCTTGAGCGCCAAAGGAATCAGCGCAATGATAATCAGAGCGTTGTAGATAATGGCGGACAGCACAGCGCTCTGGGGCGAGTGAAGCCCCATAATGTTCAAGGCTGAAAGCCCCGGGTAAAGCCCCATAAACAGCGCCGGAATGATGGCAAAATATTTTGCCACGTCGTTGGCGATGGAAAAGGTTGTCAGGCTGCCGCGGGTCATCAAAAGCTGCTTGCCGATTCGCACGATGTCGATCAGCTTTGTGGGCGAGGAATCAAGGTCAACCATGTTGCCCGCTTCCTTAGCCGCCTGTGTGCCGCTGTTCATGGCGACGGCCACATCCGCTTGCGCCAGAGCCGGCGCGTCGTTTGTTCCATCGCCGGTCATCGCTACCAAATGGCCTTTTTGCTGAAAATCACGAATCATGGACAGCTTGCCCTCAGGCGTAGCTTCAGCAAGAAAATCATCCACACCGGCTTCGGCGGCAATGGCAGCGGCTGTCATCGGGTTATCACCTGTGATCATGACGGTTTTGATTCCCATTTTCCGCAGGTCGGCAAACTTTTCACTTACACCCTGCTTGATAATGTCCTTAAGATAAATCACGCCGAGGATTTTGTGATTTTTGGCTACTACAAGGGGCGTACCGCCTTTGGAAGCAATAGCTTTTACCACTCCGTCGCATTCTTCGGAATACACTCCGCCCGCATGGGTCACATAAGTCTGTATTGCGTCCGCGGCGCCCTTTCGTATCTCATTCCCGTCAAAATCCACGCCGCTCATGCGGGTGGCTGCCGTAAAGGGAACGAACTTTACTCCCTTATCAGCAAGGCTCCTGCCGCGGATCCCGAACTGCTCTTTGGCAAGCACGACTACGCTGCGTCCCTCAGGGGTTTCGTCTGAAAGAGAGGAAAGCTGGGCTGCATCGGCAAGCTCACCTATATCCGTACCATCTACGGGAATCAGCTCTGCCGCCTGCCGATTACCAAGGGTTATCGTGCCTGTCTTATCCAGCATTAAAATGTCCACGTCGCCCGCGGCCTCAATCGCTCTGCCGCTCATAGCAAGAACGTTTGTCTGATTAAGCCTTGACATTCCGGCGATGCCAATCGCAGACAGCAGCGCGCCGATGGTGGTAGGCGCAAGGCAGACAAGCAGCGCCACAAGGGTGGTGATCGAGGTAGGGTTTTCGATATCCGCCTGCTTTGCTGAAAAGATCGAATAAGTATAGAGGGAAAGCGTCACAAGAATAAAGATTATCGACAGCGCAACAAGGAATATTTGCAGGGCAATTTCGTTAGGCGTTTTTTTGCGTGCCGCGCCCTCGACCATGGCGATCATCTTGTCAAGAAAGCTCTCGCCTGCCTCGCTTGTCACCCGCACGATGATCCAGTCGGACAGCACCGTTGTGCCGCCCGTCACCGCGCTTCTGTCGCCGCCTGCTTCTCTAATCACAGGTGCGGATTCACCTGTGATCGCGCTTTCATCCACGGAGGCCGCGCCGCTGATCACTTCGCCGTCTGCCGGTATCTGCTCACCGGCTTTTACAAGGACAATATCCCCCTTTTTGAGAGAAGCGGAGGACACGATCGTAACCTTTTCCTTTTCTGCGGCAGAGGGGATTTTGTGTGCGTCAACATCCTTTTTGGAAGCGCGCAGGGAATCCGCCTGTGCCTTGCCCCTTCCCTCGGCAATCGCCTCGGCAAAATTGGCAAACAGTACTGTAAACCATAGTATCACGGCAATGGCAAGGGTGTAACCGCTTGGCGCGTCCTTGATGCCAAACAGTGAAACCAGCCAGAGCGCAGTTGTGAGAAAGGCGGAAATGTAAACCAAAAACATGACCGGGTTCTTTGCCTGTGTTTTTGGGTTAAGCTTTATAAAGGAATCCCGAACAGCGCTTTTGACCATTTTACGGTCAGCAAACGCACTTTTTATTTGTGTAGACATATAGATTCCTCCTTTACAGGATACTGCTGAAGAACTCAGCAAGGGGACCGAGCGCCAAAGCCGGGAAGAAGCTGAGTGCGCCGACCAGCAAAACAATGAAAATCAGTAGGAACACGAACATGGCGTTGGTGGTGGAAAGCGTTCCCGCGGTTGTCGCGATCTTTTTCTTCCCTGCGAGGCTGCCGGCAATGGCAAGCGTACCTATAATGGGCACAAACCTTGCAAAGAGCATTACAAGACCGAGACTCACATTCAAAAACACCGTGTTCGCATTAAAGCCTGCGAAGGCGGAGCCATTGTTTCCTCCGGCAGAGGAATAGGCATAAAGCATTTCGGAAAAGCCGTGCGCGCCACCATTGTTAAGACTGTTTGCAACCTCAGGAACAGCCGCCGCGATGCCGCTGCCAACGAGAATTGCAATCGGCGTTGCAAGGCAAATCAGAACAGCCCATTTCATCTCATACGGTTCGATCTTCTTTCCAAGGAATTCCGGCGTTCTGCCTACCATCAGACCGGCGATAAACACGGTGAGGATCGCAAACGCCAGCATACCGTAAAGCCCGCAGCCTACGCCGCCGAAGACGACCTCGCCAAGCTGCATCAGCAGCATGGTGATCATACCGCCAAGGGGCGTGTAACTGTCGTGCATGGAGTTTACAGAGCCGTTGGAAGCGGCGGTGGTAAAGGCTGCCCACGTAGACGAGGAAGCGATGCCGAAGCGGCTCTCCTTGCCCTCCATATTGCCGCCTGCCTGTCCTGTCATAGATATATTTACATCTCCATCCTGTATAAGCTGTGCAGTAGCGGCGTGCTCATTTACGGCGATACAGCCCAGCGCGACAATAAGACACAGGAACATTGCCATAAAGATAGCGACACCCTGTTTTTTGTTTTTCACCGCACGGCCAAAGGTAAAGCACAAGGCGGCAGGAATGAGCAGAATGGAAATCATCTCAATAAAATTTGTAAAGCCATTGGGATTTTCCAGCGGATGCGCCGAGTTTACGCCCATATATCCGCCGCCGTTTGTGCCAGACTGCTTAATGGCGATCTGACTCGCCGCCGGTCCCATAGGTACGAACTGCTCCGTCACAATCTGCGCGTTCGGGACGAGTTCCCCGTCAATCTCGACGATACCCGCCTCTAAATCGATGCTGGCGTTTTCAATGATTTCGCCGTCCGCGCTGACTGCAATCGGCTCAATCAGTGCTACGGTTTCCGCGGGTTTGAGATTTTGAATAACGCCGCCGCCAACAAGACAGAGGGAAATAACAAGATTCAGCGGGATCAGAATATGGACGACGGTTCTTGTCAGGTCAACCCAAAAGTTGCCCAGACCGTCGCTTTTAACCTTCATAAATCCTCGAATCAGCGCAAACAATACGGCGATACCTGTTGCGGCGGATACAAAGTTCTGCACGGTAAGACCGACTGCCTGTGTAAGATAGCTTAAGGTGGATTCGCCGCTGTATGCCTGCCAGTTGGTATTTGTGACAAAGCTGGCGGCTGTATTAAAGGATAAATCCCATTTTACACCTGAAAGCCCCTGCGGGTTTCCAGGAAGGACGCCTTGAAGCAGCTGAAGTAGAAACAGGAAAATAAGCCCTATACCTGAAAAGATAAGCACGCTGACCGCGTACTTCTTCCAGCCCATCTGCTCGTCCTTTTTGACGCTCATTACCCTATAGACGGCGTTTTCACAGGGCGTGAGGATTTTGGATAGAAAGGTTTTCTCTCCGAACATCACCTTTTTTATATAACTGCCTAGCGGGATCGCTAGCGCCACCAGCGCTGCCAAATACAATACGTATTGCAAAACTGCATTCATACCCTCGTATCTCCCCTCATTAGGATGTAAACATACCACAGCAGCAATGCCGCTGCGCATATGCCAATCAAAGCTATGATTATCTGCATACCTGTTATCCCCCCTTTGCAAAACAATATATAGCTCTTTATCTTAAAATGGTATAAAGCCACTTTAAACGGTATAAAGACGGTGTAAAGATTAAAGCCACCCGAAAATCAATGCAAAGGGAAAGATGACCGCAGTTGTGCAGGCAAACACCGCCGCAAGGATAAACAACGGCATTATAATAAAGGCGGTTAAGTACCCAAGAAACGGATGACGTGAAAAGAAACGCTCCGCTGCGGTGTCAAACTTGAGTTCAGTTTTCTGAATGGATTTTAAGATTTTAATCATCTTGTATCCCTCCTTACGATTTAATGATACTGCCATCGAAATAAAGAGGGGAAAAGTATAGGATTAAATAGGCTTAAAAAAGTATAAAGAAAAGATAAGAACATGGGGCAGTATAAAGCCAGCAGATTACAAGCTAATTTATATCGGTGTACTAGAAGCCGCTTGTTTTCACAAAGGACTTACCATATAATATGTATCAGAGGCAAACATCAGCAGTTATATGCTCCCATTCGTTTTTGTGGAGATAATATCCTGCAGCCTGCGGTATTCTTCCGTTTTTTTTAATGTCATATTAAGGGTTAAGAGCGGCGGGAAGCAATCGCTTGGATAGAAAGCCAAGCGATTGGAGGGGCAAGGCGCAGCAACCCAAAACGTACTCTCAGAGCAACGTTCTGTACAGGCGGTAAAGGGACTGTCGATAATGATCAATGATGCCCCGGGCCGCAAACTGAAAGCCTGGTTTCGCAATCGGTCATGAATATCTAAAGACAGCTTTTGGTGTGCTTGACGATTGGATCATACTTATATCAAATATGAACCTGTAGCGCTACCGCTTATACTATCGATGAAACGATGAAGGCAACGTGCATATTTGAGTAAACGCTCAGCTATAACAAGGAGGCAGTCGGCATGACCACAGGCATATCGGCAGAAATAAGACATAGGGTCGAGGAATTGGAAAAAAGGCTTCTCTCTCCATATGCGTCGCTGTCATGCGAGACAAGGGGCCGGGAACAGCCGATGGAGCCGTGTCCGGTAAGAACCGATTTTGTGCGCGACAGGGACAGGATAGTTCACTGTAAATCCTTCAGACGGCTTAAGCATAAAACGCAGGTATTCCTGTCGCCGGCTGGCGACCATTACCGGACGCGCTTGACGCATACGCTTGAGGTGTCGCAAATCGCCAGAACGATAGCCAGAGGGCTTAGGCTAAACGAAGACCTAACCGAGGCGATATCCCTTGGACATGACTTGGGGCATACGCCCTTTGGTCATGCCGGAGAGGCTGTGCTGAACCGTTTGGTACCGGGCGGTTTTGAGCACAACGTGCAGAGCCTAAGAATCGTAAGCTTGCTTGAAAATGGGGGGAGAGGGCTTAATCTGACATTTGAAGTAAGGGACGGTATAGTAAACCATAAAAAGAGCGGATGTCCGGCTACTCTCGAAGGCGAGGTTGTAAGCATAGCGGACCGAATAGCGTACATAAATCACGACATTGACGATGCTCTGAGGGCGCATGTTCTAAAGGCTGAGGATATACCTGAAAGCTGTACCGCCGTCCTTGGCGGCGCTCATGGGGACCGCATAAACGCCATGATAACGGATGTATTATTAAATAGTATGGATAAACCCTGCATTGCAATGTCCGATGGGGTAGGGCGGGAGTTTGAAAAATTGAGGGATTTTATGTTTGAAAGGGTATACTTTAACCCGATAGCGAAGCGGGAGGAAGGAAAGGCGGCACGTGTAATAGAGCAATTATATCTATATTATTTAGGGCATATAGACTCCTTGCCAGACGAATTTAAAATGCATATCGAACAGGACGGGCGGGAACGCATTGTTTCCGATTATATCGCGTGCATGACGGACAGATACGCTGTAAACGATTATGAAAGCAAGTTTGTGCCAAAGGGATGGGCATGATGGCTATAGCATGTCAAACGCTTTAATCCTTTTATCCAGTATATACTCTACATAGCCCTTCAAAGCGGACTTAAGCTCTTCACGAACCGCCTGGGGCAGAACCACCTTTTGTATATCCGCGTCGGGCAGGTGTATCATGCGCCTTACCGCCTCAAGAGAAAGGGCGCTGACGTAAGTCAAACCCGAACCCTTGCATGCGTCACATACAGCGCCGCCGTTAGCGGCTGAGAACCCCGCCTTCCTCATCATTCTTAAATCCCTGCCGCATATGGCACAGTGCGTAAGTGAAGGAGAATAGCCGGCTATAGAAAGCGCCCGAACGGTAAAGAACAATGCAAGATCCAGCGGCGAGCTATCCGAATATGACAAAAAGCTTAGAGCGTGATACAACAAGGTAAACATGGTTTCGTTCGATTCACCTTCAGCCATGAGTGCGTCAATTAATGAAACCATGTACGAGCCTGAAGCGAATCGATCCACGTCAGAACTTATCGAGTAGAAGCTCTCGCGAAGATCGGCCGAATTGAGATAGTAACGTCCCTTATTATGAAATAATACCAGTTCTGAGTATGCGAATGACTGAGATGAGGACAATAGGGGACTCCCAGAGCGGCGGCAGCCACGTGACAATACGGCCAGCTTTCCCGCCTCCCTTGTAAAAAGCGTAAGCATCCGGTCGTTGTCGCGGTAGTCGGCGTATCTGAGCACTATTCCGCTCAAGGTTGCGTTCATCGTTTACTTCTCCAAATTTTGCATCGTATTTTGCGCTTTTGCGTGCGGGATAATATTTACGTACAGATCAAATAAGGGAGGACTCATATGGATACGACAAAGCGTACGGCAGAGGAGCTATGGAGGGAATTTTCGGATACGGGCAGAATAGGAGCATATTTGATGTACAAGGCGGTTAAATCCGTTGATACACCTGGCAAGACACGGAGAACTTCGGTATAGGTTTGAATTCTAACTATATCTAAAAAGCAATCCTTTGTTTTGAAAAGGCGTCTAAGACGCCTTTTTAGCGTATCAAAAAAGCGGTTACGCCACTTTTTTGAGGTTACGGATTTTTCCTCCCGTCCTTCGGGTTCCCGTGCGGCAAAATCCGCAAAGAACGAAAACCGCACGGTTTTCCTCCGGCTCTTACGCGCATGTTGTCAGAGCCGGAGGAAAAGTCAAGGGCTGCGGCCCTTCACGATCCCGAGGTCTTTTGAGAGCCAAAGGCGTATTCGACGCCTTCTTTTCATGCTGCTATTCGTCTTCCGTTATTCATATCCGAGTTCACGCATCACGCTTAGACTGTTTCGCCAGTCCTCTTTAACCTTAACCCACACCTGAAGGTTTATCCTGCACCCGAGCAGCCATTCCATATCCTTACGCGCATCGGAGGCAATCCTCTTGAGCATCGAACCCTGCCTGCCGATAATTATTCCCTTATGGCTGTTTCGCTCGCAGTATATTGTCGCCCATATATTGCAGATGCCGGTATCTCCATATTCAATCTTGTCTATAAACACGCCCACTCCATGCGGAATTTCCTGCCTTAGCATATTTAAGGCTTTTTCCCGTATTATCTCGCCAAGAATCACGCGCTCAGGCATGTCGGTTATCATATCAGGAGGGAAGTATTGGGGGCCTTCGGGGAGAAGTTCGCTAAGGGCGCGCTCCAGCTCCGCTAACCCAGTTCTCTTCATAGCGGATATCCTGAACATGCGCTTTATAAAGACCTGATGTGACAGATACTCCTCAATCTCCTCTATGCCGGCCAGATTGGATACGTCAACCTTATTTATTACTGCGATTACAGGCGCTTTGGCCGAGGCGAGCCTGGCTATCAGAGCTTCGTCCTTAGGTCCTACGCCCCTTGTTGCGTCTATAACAAGCACAACGGCGTCCACCTCGTTGAGCGTTTCATATGCGGATTTAAGCATGTACTCTCCGAGTCGGTTTTTGGGCGTAGTTACTCCGGGAGTATCCAAAAATACAATTTGATACCCTGACCTGGTCATAACTCCCATTATCCTGTTGCGCGTCGTCTGGGCACGCTCTGAAACGATTGACACCTTCTGGCCGACAAAAGCATTGGTCAGAGTTGATTTGCCGACATTAGGAGAGCCGACTATTGATATAAACCCCGAACGATAGCTTTGTCCGCTCATGGCCTTATGTCCTGTGGAGCAAACGCATATGGAAACAGCTCTCCAAATCGCATAACCTTATATTTGCCAACGCCATTTGAACATATCACGGGCATATCGTCGTCGCAGAATTCGGACAGCGATTGCCTGCATATGCCGCAAGGCACTGTAAAATTGTGGCTGTCTGATACTATAGCCAGAGCGTCAAAGGCGCGCTCGCCTTCGTATATCGCCTTAAACAGCGCGGTCCTTTCCGCGCAGTTGGTAGCTCCGTATGAAACGTTTTCCACATTGCACCCGAGATAATACGCTCCTGTTTCCCCTTTGATGCACGCGCCGACGCGGAAGCCTGAATAAGGGACATACGCCCTGTCGCGCGCATCGTTGGCCATTCGGAGCATATTTTTTATTTCCAGATCGTGTATGGGCTTCATCTTGAGCACCCCATTTCACGTAGTATTTGATCTTGAAGAGCAATCATTTCCTCCTCATCCTCCTTGAGTATGTGATCAAAGCCAAGCAGATGAAGCATACCATGTATCGTGAGAAACGCAAGCTCACGTTCAATAGAATGCCCATATTCATCGGCCTGTAACCTGGCCCTATCTACCGATATGGCTATATCGCCTAAGAAGGCGTCCGGTTCAGACAATAGCATAAAACCCTCATGCGCGGGAAAGCTCAGCACATCGGTTGGCGAATCGATTCCCCTGTATTCCCTGTTCATGCGCCTGATTTCAGCGTCGTCAACTATAGCTACGGTAACATCACCCTGACGACCTCTGTTACCAAGCGCCGAATTGACAGCCATAGCAATTATGTATTGAAGGCTATCGTCTAAGCCCTCCACGCGAACAAGTATATCCAGCATAATCTAAAACCTCCGGTGCATGTTCTAATTCTCATGCACGATCATTCAGGGTACTCTATGCGCTCGTGCAACAGTCCGAGAAACGTCTTAAGAAAAGACCGTTCCACAATAGTTATCTGTGCGAGCGTAAGAGGGGCGTTCATAAGCAGACCATCCTTATCGGAATATTTTGAGGCTATTACCTTATGTACCATTTCCTCCACTTTGGCCTTATCGGCCGAGTTGATGGAACGGACGGCTGCTTCGCAGCAATCGGCAAGCATAACGATGGCGCTCTCAACAGAGGAGGGACGGCTTCCAGAATAACGGAACTCCTTTTGATTTACAGGCGCATCGGATTCCTGCTGCGCCTTGAAATAAAAGTAGGCCATAAGTGAGTTCCCATGATGTTCTCCGGCAATTTTTATAACGTCCGAAGGAAGCCTGTACTTTTGCAGTAAAACAACGCTGTCATGCTGATGCGCTATTATTATTGACGCGCTTTCAGCGGGGCTCAGCGAATCATGAATATTTTCATTTGGATCCTGGTTCTCTTTAAAGTACTTGGGCCGTCTCAGCTTGCCGACGTCATGGAAGTAGGCGCCTACGCGCGCAAGCGGAGCGTTGGCTCCGATGGCTTCGGCTGCCGCTTCGGCGAGGGAAGCAACCATTGCCGAATGGTGATAAGTTCCAGGCGCTTCGGTCATGAGCTGTTTTATAAGCGGATGGTTTGTGTTTGTCAACTCATTCAGCCTGGCGCCGGTTGATATATCAAACAGGCTTTCCCAAACAGGGGAAGTACCCGCGCAAAGCACAGCAGCCAGCAGGCCCCCGCCAACCGTAAGCGCCGCGTCCTTCAATACGTCAACTGCCGGAGAACCCAGCGCAATATACACGCATAATACCATTAGCGCGGCCGTGGCTCCGCCCACGAGGCCGGCTGTAATGACAGTGCCGCGTTTTTGGGCCTTTCTAAGAATCAGCGTGGACGCAATGCCGCCAAGAACAGCGCCAAGACATACAATCACAGTATTGCTGTTAAATATTTCACTTCCCTGTCCGCCCGCAATCAGGCCCATAATAGCCCCCGAAAGCACGGATACTGCGTAAGCGGGCCGTTCGCCTACAAGCAAAGCCGTCATCATCGCAGCTATTATGTAAGGCATAAAATGAACGGAAAGCATACGGCAGGCCCATGATGACAACAGCATCATCAAAAGCGCGATTGCAATGATTGACATCTGCCTTAAATTGTTTAAGACGCTCTTGCAGCAAAAGTACATATATGCAAAAAACGCTCCAAAGGCAATTAAAACATATACGGCAATGCCGACGTGCGTTGAAATATCCGCGCTTGCGTCCCTTATAATGCCAAGATCACACAGAAGCGTGTACTGTATGGCGGTAAGCCTGCTTCCCTCAGATACTATTACTTCTCCGTTTTTTATTACCTCATCCGTAACGGCCAGCGCCGCCTCATTGCGGGCATCCTCAGTGGCCTGTTCGTCAATAAGGTATGTGGGTTGAATGTAACTGTCAAAAAGCAGCCCGCCAACATTTTTCAGCTCATCGGTAAGACCTCCCGACGCATTGAGTTCCCTCATGCATAAATCCCGTACAGCGTCTACTTTTTCAGCGGCGAGCATGGCCAGGTTCGTAGTGATCTTGGGTACTACGGCGTTATATAGAAGCTGTACAGTTGGGTCTGAAGCCGCCAAAAGCTCAAAAAGCTGGTTTTGGCTAACTGGAAGCGTAAGTATATTCATAAGCTCCTGTATGTTTGCGGTATCGCTTATAGCGTCGCTCCATTCTTTGGGAGCCATATTGGGGGCCTCGGCGCGTTTATCTTCATGCAACATAAGCAAAGCTCTTGAACGCATCGATTTTACCGAATCAAAGAATGCCTCCGTGTCATAAATAAGGCTGTTCTTTAATTCCTCGTCAATACGGTATATAGGGGGGGTGTTCTCCCTGGCTGCATTTCTAAGTATCTCCGTGGCAGCCTCGTTTTTTATATCCCTGTTGGCGTACACCGTCCTTGTAACCGTGTCTCCCACTTCAAGCTCGTAGCGCGGGGGCGTAAGCGATAAGCAGGCTATAAGGTAGCTTAAAGCAAGCGCCGTTGTCAAAAGCAACATCGACACCAATGGTTTATAGCGTGTAAACAGCTTATTTCCCCCCGTTTTTTTAACCATCCTATACATCCCCAAACAGTTTTATTGGTTTTGCGGCTCCCTTTTCGTAGCCCTGTCATATGCCTTTATAATACGCTGCACCATCTCGTGCCGTACGACATCCTTGTGGGTTAAGTATATCATGCCGACACCCTCCACGTCATTTAAAACTCCTAAAGCGTGGACAAGGCCGCTTTTGCGCTCCCTGGGGAGGTCAATCTGCGTTATATCGCCGGTCACCACCACCCGGGATCCTTCTCCAAAGCGCGTAAGGAACATCTTCATCTGTTCAATAGTGCAGTTCTGAGCTTCGTCCAAGATGATATAAGCGTCATTAAGCGTACGTCCGCGCATGTACGCAAGCGGAGCTACCTCGATTACTCCGCGTTCGCTTAGGTTTTTAAAACCTTCCGAGCCAAGAAAATCATATAGGGCGTCATATAGCGGCCTAAGATACGGATCGACCTTGTTTTGCAGATCCCCTGGGAGAAAGCCCAGTTTTTCACCCGCCTCTACGGCGGGGCGCGTAAGGATTATTTTTGAAACCTCTTTGTTTTTATAGGCCAAAACGGCCATAGCCACCGCAAGGTAAGTTTTGCCCGTTCCTGCTGGACCGATGCCAAAAACGACAGTGTGTTGCTTTAATGCCCTTACATATCGTTTCTGTCCCAGAGTCTTGCACTTTATTTGTCTTCCCTTGTTGGTAAAGGCTACTACGTCGTCCATAAGTTCTTCGATAAGGTCGGCGTTCCCCTCTTTCGCAAGGTCAATAGCGTAGCGAATTCTGCTTCTGTCTATTGCCTCGCCGCGCCTAAGCATGGTCAACAGCTTGTCTGTTACGGTCTTTGCCAGCTTAACCGAATCCTCGTTGCCGCTGACCCTCACACAATCGGACTCGGTTGCCATACGCACCCCTGTTTCCTCTTCGATTATGCGCAGATTTTCGTCGAAAACGCCGAACAGCCTGATAAGCTCGTCCATTGATTCGGCCTCAATGCGGTCGGTTATTGCAGCCGGTTTTTCACCGGGCCTGTCAACCGTCCCTTTATCCAATACGTTGTTTTCTTCCATATTAACCCTTTGCCCGTTATCGGCACATTTCTCCTTATAAAAACATTAAGAGACATTTATGGCAGAGGTGAATCCGTAATTGAACGAACCTCGCCTATATCTTCCTCTGTCGTAACGTTTATCACCGCGACCACTGACCCGTCTTCCTGCAAGGTGAGTTCGCTCGACTTAGATAGTATGCGCGCATTCTTAGGAATAATTGACGAGAGCTTTTGGTCGGCCATAATAATTACGGTCTCCCGAAGTTCAGTCTCTGTCGCAGTATGGGCCGTCTCCTGCAGTTCATAGCATTTTCCGCTTTTAACCACCAACGGAAGAAACAATCCATTTATAGGCGATTCCCGTTCCAGTTCGGTTTCATAATTTTGGAATTCACCGGCACCGCTTTTAATGCACCGGCCAAACAGCCATACTTCAGTGTAGTCGCTCGAGCGGCCGGTTCGGGCAAGGCTGGTAAGTTCCGGCCCCGCTTTAACTGAGAAGCTGTATGCCACCTTAGCCCTAACGGTTCCGTCGGCATGTACCATATATCCCGGGGCGCCCTCTGTCCTAAGGTCGCCGTTTATCAAAAGGTCGCCGGCTTGTACCGCCTGGCCAAGCTCTACCTGCGGCTTGCCCTTCAAAGCTAAAATCTCTGTTATTACTCCATCTTTTGCGGCGTATATGCTGACCGGAGAAGTATCCTTTGGGCTATTGGGTTCCTCGGCTGCCTCAACGATCTCAACTTTAAGCACAACGCCGCTGACGCTTGCACCCGCCCATGCAATGCGGCCATCCATGGCCTTAAGCTGCTTTCCTATATCGGCTGCAGCTAATCCGCTTCGGGCCATGCCGGATTTCACCGACATATCGTCAAGCATTCTGCGTACTTCCGCTTCCTCTATCTGGTAGCATCCTTCGACGTCTATAAACCATACGTAGCGGGATGCAACAAAGAGCGCCGCTAACACCAATATCCACCCCAGAAGCAGAACACCTCTGGAACGCCGCCTGATAAGAGCAAAAGGAACGCCGCGTTTGCGGACGATATGCACCTTGCAATGGAGCTTTCTAACCAAAGGGCGCAATTTATAAAAGTCCTCAAGCGTGACATAGGCTGTAATCGTGAGACGGCTTTTCCGGCGGACGCCCCAAATGCCTATGCCGTTTTGCAAAGACAAATTGACGAAGCGCTCAATCCCCTGCCCTTCGACTTGTATCATAACATATCCCAACAGATAATTCCATACGGAAGGTTGCATAATGAATAAACCCTCGAAATATTTACATTTTAGTCTTTTTCTTGCCTTCGAAATTAACGCCGTATATAATCCCCGTCACATATAAACGTTCCAGGCTCAATTCCTTGAGAACGAGGTCCAGTCCGGCAATGCTCAGCAGTCCAATGGGGGTGTTGAGCCTAATGATGTCGTCGGAGTATTCATATATGCCGCTATGATTCTCAATCAGCATGGTTTCATTACCGATTAGCGTTAACTTGGGTACATCCAGCACTATGTCCTCCGGCAGATCAAACACTTCCGCCATCCTTTTGCGGAGCTTAATTTTACGCTTAGCCAAACCAAAACCCTCCCGACGTCATTATAAACAAGCATGGGTGTATACAAATGTTTATGCTCCATATCCTATTTAAAGCACAATATGATAATGCAGTGAAAATAAGCTTATAAAATCAAATCGGCAAAGCACATCCAAAAAATATGTTGGATAACAAAAGGGAGGGGGAGAGGCGCTTAAGGCCGACATTCCCACGTCCCTTTATGAACGCTTAATTAATATAGAGTCACTTGTCATTTTTTGAGATAAATCATATGCATCCTCATTTCTAGTCCCAGAGAAGCGGATGGTATGATAAACATATTCCGCAAGCATTCGTCTTCGGTAAGTATAGCACGCTTTATGAAACCGTGAAGACCATCTCCTCTTATCAGCAGAGCGTTGAATAAATACTGGTTTTCAAAGGTTCTGCGGGCGTTTCTGCCCATGATAGCGGTCAAACACATAAGCGCCGTTATGCCTCAAACCTGAATTCATTAGTTTTTCAACTGAGGTTTTCAGCCTGGTTCGCCTGCAGCGGATATTCTGTTGCGTCGCCAGCTCTTCCAGGGGGCAGCCAGTCTACGCTTTTAATGCCCAAGTATAGAGACAACATCATTGCTGCAAGAATCAAGACCGCTATAATTATTGGCTTTGGCATCAAACGTATTTTCCCTTTTTGATAATCCTGTTCACGCATCATCAGCTAACCCCGCAACTCGGTCAAGTGGGACTGGCGTCATTCAGATTGCCGCCCGGGATATCCACAAGCTGTGAAAGAAGCTGACTAGACAGCCCCATCTTAGTTGGATCATCCAAGATCACAGAATACCCGTCCGTGCTATTGAACATCAGCATGGCGAAATCATAGTCCAAAGCGAGAAGCCTATCCATTATCGCTCTTACTTCTTCAGCAAAGCTTTGGGGAGTCTTTACATCCTTGCTCTCTGCCATGGTAACATTGCAAACCACGTATGATTTTTCAGCATTAAAGACTCCGGCTTCATCCACAATCAGTCCATTATAGCTGTCGACGTCAACGCCAATTACAAGTTCATTCCCTTTAAGCGCGTCGCTCAAGTTCGTTTCTATGGTTCTAGCTACGGAGAACTTTGCCTCTTGCCTCGCCCTGCTTGAAGGTCCATATTCATTCCAAAACTGCGACATGTATACGCTGCCTATGCTGAATGCGATAAGCAGTATACTCAACAGTGTAGAAACAAAGTCATAACGCAGCCGCTCTCCGCGCCGGACGATATACATAATTATCATCTCCAGGCCAAGGGCGATTAGTACAAGGGGCGCCAAGCTTAGCAGCAATGATATATTGAGATCGGGATAAAATATGTACAGCAGTATCGCAACGCCCGCCAGAACCAGCGTAGAACCCATCGTTATAGTGCCTACCCTCCTTGCCCGCTTGGCTTCAATCCGCACAGCTGGAGTTGATTCGGCTGATGAAGAGGTTTCATTATTCATCTTTTTTTCCTCCATATCCTTTAATTTCGCCGTTGTCACCCTTTTTTCTGCCTCTGACAAGCATCACACCCAGCACTATCAGCGCAAGGGATACAAACATATCCGGAATCCTACTATATATAGGATATGTGATATCGATGTCATACTGGCGAAGTATGGGCAGTATAACGGAGTCAATGGTCAGCCACAGGCCTGCCAGGCATAAGAGTATGCCAAGCCAAAGATGCCGTTTGTTAAATATCGCTTTCAAGCCGTCGGTATTTTTCCCACTAACGCTGATCAGACGTTTTTCTTCACTAAGGCGGCCTTCTTCATCCAGCCTTTTAAACTGAAAGGTTTTGAAAAACGCATAAAACCAGATCACTGGCAACATCAAAGCCATAAGAGAAAAGGAGGTCGCGGAGGCTAGCCATATGACAGAGCAGAATATAAACATTATTAAGGTGCCAAACCGCATCGCCCCCAGATACATCATACCGGCCCCGGGTATAATAGCCAGGACAAACGTAAGGAACGTATTTTCATTCTTCATAGTCAGTATTCCTTTCAAATGATATTAAATCGGTAAAATTGCCAAGCGCATCGATTAACGATCTGCCAAAGCTGGAGATCGAATCGCAAAGGCTTGAAAGCCCGCTGTCGATATTGTTAAAAACCCCGCTGGTCTTTCCAACGTCGATATCAAACATACCTGTAAACCACAGGGTGAGGGCCAATGCTGCCGCAAGCGCCGCTGTTGCCGCGCGGTGAACCAGATTGCTGCGTTTAATTCGGCGAAGCCCGCGCCGAACGTCCAATAGGCACGAGCCGTCGGGTTCAGCCAGTTCGCCGGACTGTGTCGCATCGACGCAGCTTTCAACGCATTTGTCACAGAACGAGAGGTGTTCAGCCATTTCCAGACGGGTAAGTTCATCCAGCTGTTTGCCCGAAGCCAGAGCGCTGAAAGCCGCGTCGGTTAGGTGCCCGTTGCTGTCGAAATATTCATTTTCATTCATAACCTAAGCACCTCCCTCAGTTCGTCTCTAAGCTTAAGCTTAGCCCGATACAGCTGCGACTGAACGGTTTTTTTGGGCCTTGACAGCCTTGTGGCGATAGCCTCCACTGAAATTTCTTCAAGAAAGAATAGGACTGCAACGTCATGGTATGGTTCCGGCAGGCTGACTATGCTTTGACGTATTATTTCGCCCATTTCCCCCTCAATCAGTATGCGTTCAGGAGACATTTCTTCGCGGAGGATATCCAGTTCGGAGATATCCTCCATTATCGACACACGGCGGTAGTAAGCGCTTTTGAGCAGATCCTTCGACTTGTTTGACGCTATCCTGACTAACCATCCCTTAATATTGGTTCCGTCCATTTCGCCAATGTGGTTAAAGGCGGCAATAAAGGTATCCTGGGTTAGATTTTGAGCGTCGTGGTAATTGCCAACAAGTCGGTAGCAGACGGTAAACACCAGTTTTTCGTAGGCTTCCACTATGTTGTTAAATTGTTTATCATTCGTGGCGGCCTCACCGTCCTTGGTAAAGTTTTAGTAGAAATAGTCCGTCTGCCATTCAATAAATATAACGATTTATCCACGTCTTTGACTGCATGATAATCAATATATAATCATAGCATTTTAGTTCAACTAAATCAAAGGGGATGACGCGATAGGAATGAAAAACAAAAGGGACCGCATCAGCCGGCTATTCACCCAAATCCATATGATATAGAGCATATCTGAATGGATTTATAGTTTAGAATGCATCCGGTATGTCGAATTTATAGAGGCGAGGCCCAAATAAAAATAAAGCGTACGGGTACCTGTACCCGTACGCTTAAACCATCGAAATAAGCCTTGTTACCGCCTATCGCTGGTTAGCCGGCTATTGATTCGTAAGTTTCCTTGACCTTAAGGATAAATCCCTCCGTATCAAGCACCGTCTTATTGGCATGATCCGACAAGAGCGCCAGATCCTTGGTCATAAAGCCGTTTTCTATAGTAGTAAGCGCCGCTCTCTCCATATCATCGGCAAATTTTATAAGCTCGGCTATGCCGTCAAGCTGCGCGCGCTTTCTCAGCGCCCCAGTCCATGCAAACAGTGTTGCCATGGAGTTAGTCGAGGTGCTTTCACCCTCAAGGTGCTTATAGTAATGGCGCGTTACAGTTCCGTGGGCAGCCTCGTACTCATAGTTGCCGTCCGGGGATACCAGAACGCTGGTCATCATGGCGAGGGAACCGAATGCCGTGGCGACCATATCGCTCATAACATCGCCGTCATAGTTCTTGCATGCCCATATAAAGCCGCCCTCCGAACGTATAACCCTGGCTACCGCGTCGTCAATAAGCGTATAGAAATAGGTTATGCCGGCTTCTTCAAACTTGGCTTTATATTCTTTGTCGAATATCTCCTGGAAAATATCCTTAAAGGTATGATCGTATTTTTTCGATATGGTATCCTTGGTTGAAAACCAGAGGTCCTGCTTGGTTGACAGCGCAAATTCAAAGCATGCGCGGGCAAAGCTGGTTATCGAGTCGTCCTTGTTGTACATTCCCATGAGTACGCCAGGGGTCTTAAAATCAAACACGGTTTCGTCGAATAATACATTGCCCTCGGTATCGGTGAACTTGATTTCAGCCTTGCCGGGGCCAGGTACCCTGAATTCAGAGCACTTATATATATCGCCATAGGCATGACGGGCGATTGTGATGGGTTTTGCCCAAGAGCGCACAGACGGCTTAAGGCAATTCAGCGTAATCGGAGTACGGAAAACTGTTCCGTCGAGTATCGCACGGATCGTTCCGTTTGGACTCTTGTACATTCTTTTAAGGTTATACTCCGTAACCCTCTGGGCGTTTGGGGTGATTGTAGCGCACTTAACGCCTACGCCATACTTCTTGACAGCTTCCGCCGCCTCAACTGTGATCTGGTCATCGGTCTCGTCACGGCGTTTAAGGCCTAAATCATAATATTCGGTCTTAAGTTCAACATAGGGTTCGAGCAGGTCGGTTTTGATCATTGACCATATTATACGGGTCATTTCGTCGCCGTCCATCTCCACCAACGGCGTACGCATCTGGATCTTAGCCATCGTGTCTTTCCTCTTCCTTTCACTTGTTCAAGGTTTTTTTGCCCTTTTGGGCCTTATTGAGTATCTGAGAGTCATATGCAAAAGTGGATGAGTGTTTCTGCGCCAGTGCCTTGTTCGCATACTCCACAAGCCTATCCACAAGCTGCCTGAAGGATATTCCAAGCGGTTCAAACAGGTAAAATGCCATCGAGCCCGGAATAGTGTTGATTTCGCATACGTAGGGCTTGTTTTCTGAGGCATCGATCAGGTAATCAATCCTAACTATGCCTTTGCACTCCAAAGTACGGAATATTTCAGCGGTAAACGCCTGTATCCGTCTTGTCATCTCGTCGCCTATCGGAGCGGGAATGCGCCTTGACAGGCTTTTCATGCCCTTGCCCGCGTTTCTTGTATACTTATCTTCAAACGTCAGATAGTCTTTCCATGATACGGGCTGTTCACACAGCGAAACCGTACATTCCCCGTCAAAGCCCATGCATGCGCAGTTTACCTCCACGGGCTTTTCCAGTCCTTTTTCTATCAATATGCGCCTGTCAAACTCAGCGGCAACCTCTATAGCCTTCCTAAGCGATTGCGCATTCTCAGCGCGGCCGATGCCGATTGACGATCCAAGATTAGCCGGCTTGATATAGAGAGGATAGCCCAGTTCTTCAGCTTTTGCAAGTATATTATCGGGGTTTTTGCGCCACTCGCTCCTATAAAAGAATATGTTGTCAAGAACAGGAAGCCCCATGCTCCTAAACACGCTTTTCATCATTATTTTATCCATGCCGACTGAGGATCCAACCAGTCCGCTGCTGGAATACGGTATGTCGGCAAGCTCCAACAATCCCTGAACGCATCCGTCCTCGCCATGCATTCCGTGCAGGGCTAATATAGTGCAATCAAGGTCATGTACCTTGGACGATTTGGAAAACAACCCTCCAGAGTTAAGCGTATACAATCCGTTTAAGCCGGGAACAGGGGGAAGGGTGACCCTTGTCAAACCCTTCATATTTGGGTCAAACGATTTATAGGTCTTTATATCCCTAAGCGGCTCCCCAACAAACCAGCCGCCCTCACGTGAGATGTATATGGGAAAGGCGTTATACTTTTCCCTGTCCGCGTTTTCCAGCACCTGAAGGCCGGTAATTATCGATACGTCATGTTCAGCGCTTCTGCTTCCAAATATTATACCTAAATTCATATTCCCTCCTATTGCCAACCGGGCCTCTATGGCTGCGGCTGCGTCAATTATAGTTATCGGTCAGATCATTTTCAAACAATACTACGCACCCAGGTTCCGTATATGACGGCAACGCTGCGGTGGCTTCCGAGAAGGTGGTTGCCATTACGATGCTTTTTTCATCAAAGCCGGCGGAAAGCAGTCCCCGCCTTATGTTTTCGCCGTTTATTGCGCCAACGATTATCGCTATGTCCGCGCATTCAGCAATTTGCCTGCCGAATTCCTCATTCAGGGCCGCCTCCTCATTGCCGAGTTCCACCATCCCTGGGGTAACTATTATTCTTCGTCCCGAAAACGCCGACAGCACTTCAAGCGCCGCCTTAGCGCCGGCGGGGTTGGAATTAAACGCGTCGTCTATAACGGTAACGGCGCCCTTGATAAGCTGAAGACGGTGCTCTACAGGCTCTAGTGAGGCTATGGCGTTTGAAATCTGCTTCATGCTTACGCCTAGGTTATATGCCGCTGACGCCGCTCCTGCGATATTCAATATGTTATGACGCCCAAGAAGCGCCGTTGTGCACCTTTCACGGCGTCCATCAGCGCTGACAAGGTCAAAACTGCTTCCTGATTCGCCAACCTCAATATTTTCAGCATGCATATACAAGCCTTTGCCATCTATACCAAAAAGGTTTTTATCGCCAACCTTGCAGCGCCCGAACATTTCGACACATACAGGACTGTTGCCGTTTATAAATGCGTGGCCGTCCATGGGCAGACTGTCCAATAGCTCCTCTTTTGTGCTTATAACGCTCTCAAAGGAGCCGAAGGTCTCAAGGTGCTGCTTTCCAACGGCGGTTATTATACCATATGTGGGGCGCACAAGCTCGCACAGCTCTTTTATATCGCCTTTGTAGCGCGCGCCCATCTCAGCGACAAATACTTGATGCTCCGGCTTGAGCTCGCCGCGAACTATTTTGGTAATGCCCATTGGCGTATTATAGCTAGAAGGCGTATATAAAACGTTATATTTCTCGCTTAACATGGAAGCAAGCATAAATTTGGTGCTGGTTTTGCCATAGCTTCCGGTTATGCCGATTTTTACAATATCTGTTCTGGCGGCGAGCTTTCGCCTTGCGTCGTTAAAGTACCATCTTTTTACCAGCCATTCTATAGGGTAGGTAATCAAATAAGCTAGCAGAACCATAATCGGCGCTAATATGCATGGAGAGAAACGCAGTACGGATTTAACAATATAGCTTGCAGTTACGTTGGTATATCCCATATCCAAAAGCGAAGCGCACGAAAGCGCGGCGCAGATTATGGAAAGCATAACGATAAGCCGTATAGCCCTGGCGGTATACTTAAGCGGTTTTCTATGATCCTTTTTTAACCATACTATGAATGCAACCGAGAGGGACGCTATGCAGATAAGATCGGAAGCACGGTATAAAAGGGTTTCAAGGACATGGTTATTTAACGCGGCCGACAAAAGCCTTATTCCACATGATAAAAGCCCTATGCTGAGGTACGGAAGGCAATCGGACAGGTGCGCTTTAAGCCACTTAAGGTACATCTTGCCCTGATAGCTTTCAAGCTGCAGCATATGAATAAACTTCAGTGAAGACGCTGCCGACGCTGCAGCAACGAGCATGGTGAGAATGTATGTCAACCAATCGGTCATCAAATTTCCCCTTCCTTATTAATCTTTTAAAACTATATCCAGCATAGCGCAAAAGCGCAAGTAGTCGTCTATATAGCTAAAATGGCCCGCGCCTTCGATCACCGCTAGTCCAGCGTTTTTCATGCGCTTTTCCATTAGCCGCCCCATCCATAGAGGCGCGGAGGTATCCTCGCTGCCCCATATTAGCAGCGTTTCATTTCTAATTTTATCCAACAACTCAGTAAGGTCAAGATTTACAACCTTTACAAAGGTTTCGCGCATTACGCCTGAAAGCGACTTATAGTCGTCCGAACCGGCCTTTTTAATCTTTTGATCCAGATTGAACATGCGGTTAAATACGCTTACCTTAGCCGCCTTCTTTGCAAGCTTATAAGAGTAAGTTTTTAAATAATAGACCAGGCTGCGCTTTGGCCTTGGTCCGGCGGCGTCGATTAATATCAACTTGCCAAACAAATCAGGCTCCGCTGACGCCAGCATTATGGTAACACGGCCTCCGAACGAGTGGCATATAAGATCGCAGCCCTCCAAACCAAGAATGGAGATGAACTTTCTGGTGATCTCGGCATATTCGGGAACGCCCCAAGGCGCGGGGGGAGGTTCGCTTATGCCCATACCCGGAAAGTCCAGCATAACGGCCTCCCTGCCCAGCTTTACAAGATGGGCCGCGATGGGACGCATGGTATCAATACCAGCCATCCAACCATGCAGCAACAGGACCGGTTTGCCCGATCCGATGCGTTCATAATTAATATTTATACCGTCGATGTTTATGTACAAGCGGTTTTCTAGTCCCCTTTTCTGGATCTCATGCGTTCCACCCATCCGGCAATGTTTTTTTGCTCGCCCCGCTCAACGCTAAGAGCGCCGTCCGGCACGTCCCTGGTGATTGTAGAGCCTGCGGCGGTAAAGGTGTCGCTGCCGAGTTTCAGCGGCGCTATAAGGTTTGTGTTGCATCCGATAAAGGCCCTGTCACCTATATGCGTTCTATGCTTTTTTATCCCGTCATAGTTTACAAATATAGCACCGCAGCCAATATTGACTTGGCTTCCAACATCAGCGTCGCCGATATATGAGAGATGAGGCGCTTTGCTGCCCAAACCTAAATTAGAGTTTTTGATTTCGACAAAATCACCAATTTTGCAGTCGTCCTGAATATGTGTATTGGGCCTTAGATTGACAAACGGTCCAATCTTTACGTTGTTCCCTATCTCGGCTGTGTCGGCAACTACGTAGCGTAAAACGCATTCGTTTCCGATAACAGTATCCTTAATGCTGCAACCCATATGTATTATTGTATTTTCTCCAATCAGCACTTTTCCCTCAATACATACGTTTGGATAAATCACAGTCCCCTTACCGATCTTTACATCCGGACCAATATATGTATTATACGGGTCAACGAAGACGACGCCGTTTTGAGCGTGAAACGCGTTAATTGAAAGACGTCTTGACTCGGATGCGATATCAGGTATATCCATAATAATTGTCCTTTCATTTAGGCGGTTGACCGCACATATTCTATATTCAAACTTACCGCCTTGTCAAGCAAGGCATGCTCAGAAATATATGTATGCAGAAAAAGTCCTTAAATTCTTGCAGGATTGTCGTTAGCGCATGAACAGATCCATGTAATATCGGCGTGTCAAAAAACGGGCAGCCGCTTTTCTGCGGTAAAAGTATTGCCTCTCACCCTTCGGCGTCGCGATGCGCCTGTTTAGCATATCGCGAGATCAACCAGCAAAAGCTGGCCTTTGGTTGCAAGCAGCTATCAGGCCCATTACATGGGGCTCCGCCCCAAACCCCGCCAAAGGAGACTTTTTGTAAAAAGTCCCCTTTGGAATCCCGAAAAACAACGTTTGACTTATAATTTTTACATTTTTATCGACTGTTTCAAGGAATTAAAGGCCGGCGTACATGCCGCCGGCTTTCGATAGATTATACTTTTTGAGGATGTACCCAAGTCTATACCATTTCCACCGCATTTTTGGGAGTTCTTAGAACCTTTTTTGCAAAAAAGGTTCTAAGCCGCCGGAGGCAATTATCAAAATTCGTAATTTTGGGCGGCGTGTACGGCCAAAATTACACCTTGCGCATGCGTAAGCGGTGAGCTTAACGCGGCAATAAAATAAAGAACCCGTCTGACAGATGCCAAACGGGGTTAGATTTAGCTTAATCTCTATTCTTCTATGCTTTGGTTAAGTTTTATGTCGGCCGGTCCATCGTTGGATTCACGGATATACGCGGTATACGGCCCCTTTGAAAGGGGCGCGTCGTTAAAGTACACCTTTGAGATGACGCGGTTGCTGCCATACAGTTCAAACCAGCCATTGCCGTACATACGGGAAATTATGCCGATGTCTGATATCTTAAACTTGGTACTTTTACCGAGCTTCTTGACCAGGCAGCGTCTAAGCGTATAGCGAACGGTTACCGCCAGTATACAGGCGATAATAAATACTATCAGCGGCAAGGCTGTAAGCACCGCCATAAGCGGCTCCCTAATGCTGCGGATGCTTAACAATACAAGCGCTATACCTGTGATAAGCAATGCCAGGGCGTCCGGAAGATAGCTGGCAAGCGTAAAATTGCGCTTGCATTGGCTACAAGAGGCTATCTGAACCGGCACCAGAAGGCCGCCCTTTGAGATATCGCTGCTGTTATCCGGATTGGGATGCTTATGCCCTAAATCAGCAACGGCGTAACAGGTACGCTTGCGCTTTACATCGTCGTTGCATAATAGGCAGTGGGAGCTTTCCGCTGCACTACGCACCAGTTCTATCGGCATGAGTATAGCCGTATCGCGAAGCTCCCTGCCAGCCTTGACCTTTTCCTCACGGGGCAATTTGTTTACAGGGCATTCATTGCACCCTGGCATGTTAAGAAGCCTGCAGTCGTCTCCGCCCCTTAGCGGACAGTCTTCGTTTGTATATCTGTTTTCCACTTTGCCTCCTAATGACTAAAACACACATAAGCTAAAAGGCGTTCATCTCCGGCATCTCGGTAAGCTCCATTGGCTCAAGCGCGGTAAGATCGGAGAACGACGGCCTATCCGGCTGGCCGGCAGCCTCCGCGGCAAGGGCCGCATAGTCCTCGTCGCTGTCGGAGAGGATGCGTTCGGCGTGAACCTGATGGTCTATTGCTGCATTATCGCGCACATTGCTTTCCACCTGTATATCAATGTTGCGGTAGCGCTTGAGTCCGATTCCAGCCGGAATGAGCTTGCCGATTATTACATTTTCCTTCAGACCAACAAGCGGGTCCACCTTTCCCTTCGTAGCGGCCTCGGTAAGAACTCGGGTCGTTTCCTGGAATGACGCCGCGGAAAGGAATGAGTCGGTAGCGAGCGCGGCCTTGGTAATGCCCATAAGCTTGCGCTTTGACTCGGCAGGCTGGCCCTCCGCCCCAATAACCCTGCTGTTCTCCTGTTCAAAGCGGAATATATCTATAAGCTCGCCAGGAAGCAACTGGGTATCTCCGGCATTGGTCACCTGGACCTTGCGCAGCATCTGCCTGATAATTATCTCAATGTGCTTATCGGCGATTTCAACGCCCTGGTCGCGGTATACGCTCTGAACCTCTTTAAGCATATAGGACTGGACCTGATTAACGCCCTTAATGCTTAGTATCTCATGGGGATTTACAGAGCCTTCGGTAAGCTCGTCTCCGGCCGCCACAAAGTCGCCGTCGGCAACCTTGAGTTTAGAACCAAACGGTATAAGGTATTTTTCGGTTTCACTCTCGTTTGTTATTACAGCTTCGGTCTTCTTTCCGGTCTGTATGTGTACAGTGCCGGCAATTTGGGATATCACAGCCAGGCCCTTAGGCTTTCTGGCTTCGAATATTTCCTCAACGCGGGGGAGACCCTGCGTTATATCATCAGCCGACGCGACGCCGCCGGTGTGGAACGTACGCATCGTCAGCTGCGTTCCAGGCTCTCCGATAGCCTGGGCCGCTATTATTCCCACGGCTTCGCCGATATTTACAGGGTGGCCGGTAGCCAGGTTGACGCCATAGCATTTTGCACATACGCCGTGCTCGCTTCTGCATGTGAATACAGTGCGGCAGACAACGCTCTCAACACCAGCCGCGATTATAATATTGCGCAGCTCATAGGTTATAAGCTCGTTTGTCCCAATTATTTGCTCACCGGTTTCAGGATGACAGACCGGCTCGGCCGTATAACGGCCAAGAATTCTGTCGCCTAGGGGTTCGATAATCCTATCGCCGTCCTTTATCGCCTCCACGCGTATTCCCTTAGTGCTGTCGTTTCTAAGCTTAAAACAGTCGTCCTCACGTATGATTACATCCTGAGAGACATCGACGAGACGCCTGGTGAGATAACCAGAGTCTGCGGTTCTGAGGGCGGTATCGGCAAGCCCTTTCCTTGCGCCATGCGATGAAACGAAAAACTCAAGAACCGTAAGGCCTTCTCTAAAGTTGGAGCGAATTGGAACTTCAATAATCTGACCGCTGGGATCAGCCATAAGTCCACGCATGCCGGCAAGCTGGCGTATCTGGTTGGTGCTTCCGCGGGCGCCGGAGTTCGCCATCATGTAAATCGGGTTCCATTCGTCAAGGCTGTTCATCAGGGCGTCGGTTACGTTTTTGGTGGCCTGCTCCCAGATCTTAATGATGTGCTCACGGCGTTCCTTTGCGGTGATAACGCCCATCATATACATATCCTCAATTTCTATGACCCTGTCTTCCGCATCGGCGAGCATCTGCTTTTTCTGCTCGGGTACGATTATATCCCTATAGCCTACGGTTATTCCACCTTTAGTGGAATATTTAAACCCTAGGCTCTTGATATTATCAAGCATATTCGACGTAGAAGTTGCTCCGTGCCTGCGGTAGCAGCAATCGACTATGGCCGCCAGCGTCTTCTTGGTTACCTTTTCATCTATCTCAAGCTTGAACGCATTTTCAGGCAGAGACCTGTCGACAAATCCGAGATCCTGAGGAATAGCTCCGTTGAATATAAGCCTGCCCACAGAGGTGCTTATAACCTTGCTGCGGATCTCGCCGTCGATTTCCCGCTGAATGCGTACTTTTATCTTAGCGTGAAGCGTTACGTCGCCGCTTTGATATGCCATCAGCGCTTCGTCCTCGGAGGAAAACGCTTTGCCTTCGCCCTTATCGCCGTCGCGCTGCAGGGTAAGGTAATAGCAGCCCATTACCATGTCCTGCGTTGGGCTTACCACAGGCTTGCCGTCCTGGGGTTTAAGTATGTTGTTTGAAGCAAGCATCAGAAAACGCGCCTCAGCCTGAGCCTCAACGGATAGAGGCACATGTACGGCCATCTGGTCCCCATCAAAGTCAGCGTTATATGCTGGACATACCAGAGGATGAAGCTTAAGCGCCCTGCCTTCCACCAGCACCGGCTCAAAGGCCTGTATACCAAGCCGGTGCAGGGTCGGAGCGCGGTTGAGAAGCACCGGATGGTCCTTTATAACCTCCTCCAGGGCGTCCCATACTTCCTTGCTTACGCGTTCTATCTTGCGTTTTGCGCTCTTTATGTTGGTCTGGGGATCGTTCTCCACCAGCTTTTTCATTACAAACGGCTTAAACAGCTCAAGCGCCATCTCCTTAGGCAGTCCGCACTGATACATCTTCAATTCCGGCCCTACTACAATTACCGAACGGCCAGAGTAGTCTACGCGCTTTCCTAGAAGGTTCTGCCGAAAACGCCCTTGCTTTCCGCGCAAAAGTTCTGAAAGGGACTTTAGCGGCCGGTTGTTTGCGCCTGTAACAGCGCGGGTGCGCTTGCCGTTGTCTATAAGCGCGTCCACCGCTTCCTGGAGCATACGCTTCTCATTTCTTACAACGATGTCCGGCGCATGAATTTCAAGCAGCTTCTTAAGCCTGTTGTTGCGGCTGATCACGCGGCGGTAAAGGTCGTTAAGATCGCTTGCGGCGAACCTCCCGCCGTCAAGCTGTACCATTGGCCGCAAGTCGGGAGGAATAACGGGGATGACGTCCAGTATCATCCATTCCGGCTTATTGCCGCTCTTAATAAACGCTTCAACCACCTCAAGACGCTTAACTGCGTTGGCGCGCTTTTGGCTCTGAGCGGAAGCTTTGCTTATCTCCGTGCGGAGATCTTCAGCCAGTTTTTGAAGGTCGAGCTTCTGAAGCAGCTCCTTAATTGCCTCAGCGCCCATGCCTACGCGGAACCTCTTTGGCGCCACGCGGGCTGCCTCACGGCGGTATTCCATCTCAGTCATGAGCTTTTTATGCGGTATATCGGTATCGCCAGGATCAAGCACCACATACTTTGCAAAATATATGACCTGTTCAAGCGATTTTGGAGACATATCCAAAAGCATCTTCATCCTGCTCGGGGTTCCGCGGAAATACCAGATATGCGAAACCGGGGCCGCAAGCTGTATGTGGCCCATACGCTCACGGCGGACCTTGGATTTTGTCACCTCAACTCCGCATTTGTCGCAGATAACGCCCTTATGCTGTATCCGCTTATAGCGTCCGCAGTGGCATTCCCAGTCCTTCGTTGGTCCAAATATGCGTTCGCAGAACAGCCCGTCCTTCTCGGGCTTGAGCGTCCTATAATTTATTGTTTCAGGCTTTTTAACCTCACCGTGAGACCACTCAATTATTTTTTCAGGTGACGCAAGGCCTATTTGTATAGCGTCGAAATTAGTAAGCTCGAACAAAGCGTTTCTCTCCCTTCAGCAGTATGCGTTTGGCTTATTCTCCGTCAAGGTTGTCATCCGGTTCATTGCCTTCTATTATAAAATCATCTCCAAATTCAAACTGTGAGGAGGGGTCGGTTTCATCATCTGCCAGGCCCTCGTTATTATCCTCAAGGTCGTCTTCAAATTCGTCGTCCTCGAACTCGTCGAACTCAGAAAAACCTCCAAACTTAGCCGGCAGTATATCCTCGGCTTTATCCAGATCTGGCAGTTCTGTTTTAAACGCTACGGGTTCTTCCGCCTCCATCATATCATCGATTTCGATTTCCTCACGGGTGTCGGTCAGAACCTTTATATCAAGCGCAAGCGATTGAAGTTCCCTAATCAGAACCTTAAACGATTCAGGTACGCCAGGCTCCGGTACGTTTTCGCCTTTGACAATGGCTTCGTAGGTTTTTACACGGCCGATTACATCGTCGCTCTTTACCGTCAAAATTTCCTGCAGCGTATTGGCGGCGCCGTAAGCCTCCAAAGCCCACACCTCCATCTCGCCAAAGCGCTGGCCTCCGAACTGGGCCTTTCCGCCGAGGGGCTGCTGGGTTACCAGCGAGTACGGGCCGGTGCTTCTGGCATGGATCTTGTCGTCTACAAGGTGAGCTAGTTTTAAATAGTACATATAGCCTACGGAAACGCGGTTTTCAAACCGTTCGCCCGTTCTGCCGTCGTACAGATACGTTTTGCCGTCTTCGTCACATCCTGCCATCCTAAGACATTCCGCTATATCCTTTTCAGTCGCTCCGTCAAAAACCGGCGTTGCTATATGCCATCCGCGCTCCTTTGCTGCGCGTCCTAAATGAAGCTCCAGTACCTGCCCTATGTTCATACGCGACGGTACTCCCAGCGGGTTTAGAACGATTTGTAGCGGTGTGCCGTCCGGCAGAAACGGCATGTCTTCAGGAGGAAGGATACGCGATATAACGCCCTTGTTTCCATGGCGGCCAGCCATCTTGTCGCCAACAGAGATCTTGCGTTTTTGCGCAATGTAAACGCGCACAAGCTCGTTTACCCCGGGCGACAGCTCATCCTTGTTTTCACGTGTAAATACCTTAACGTCTACGACAATTCCGTCTTCACCATGCGGAACCCTAAGCGACGTATCCCTTACTTCGCGGGCCTTTTCACCAAAGATTGCACGCAGCAGCTTTTCTTCGGCCGTAAGCTCGGTTTCGCCCTTTGGCGTCACCTTTCCAACGAGGATATCGCCCGTGTGCACCTCGGCGCCAATGCGGATAATTCCCCGTTCGTCAAGGTCTTTCAGCGCGTCGTCACCTATATTTGGAATGTCACGCGTTATTTCCTCCTGGCCAAGCTTGGTATCCCTGGCCTCAAGCTCGTGTTTTTCTATATGTATGGATGTAAATACGTCGTTTCGCACCAGTTCTTCGCTGATGAGTACGGCGTCCTCATAGTTATAGCCTTCCCACGGCATAAATCCAATCAGTATGTTCCGGCCCAGGGCGATTTCGCCCTGCTCCGTTGAGGTTCCGTCGGCGATGACGTCGCCTTTAGCGACCCTGTCGCCTTCAGAGACGATGGGACGCTGGTTTATGCAGGTTCCCTGGTTGGAACGCCTAAACTTTATCAGCCTGTACTCATGCTCTTTACCAGCGTCGTCGGCTATGATAATATTGCGGGCGCTTACGCGCTTAACCGTGCCGCTTTCATTTGCCAGGACAACCACGCCCGAATCATGAGCGGCCTTATATTCCATACCTGTCCCTACAATAGGGGCCTCAGGCTTTAGCAGCGGAACCGCCTGACGCTGCATGTTAGACCCCATTAGGGCCCTGTTTGCGTCGTCATTCTCAAGGAAGGGTATCATAGCCGTAGCAACCGATATCAGCTGCTTTGGCGATACGTCCATATAGTGCACCTCAGAGCTCGGCACTTCGATTATTTGGTCGCGGTATCTGGCTACAACGCGGTCCTTGGCGAACCAGGAAGTACCATCATCGTTTACTATTAGAGGCTCGTTGGCCTGGGCCACTATGCAGTCCTCCTCCTCGTCGGCCGTCAGGTATACTACGTCGTCGAGTATGCGCTTGCCCTTTGCGTCAACAATACGGTAAGGCGATTCAATAAAGCCATACTCGTTTATGCGGGCATAGGTTGACAGGGAGTTGATCAGACCAATATTGGGCCCTTCCGGCGTTTCTATCGGGCACATACGCCCATAGTGGGAATAGTGAACGTCGCGCACCTCAAAGGTGGCCCTGTCGCGGTTAAGACCGCCCTGGCCAAGAGCGCTGAGACGGCGCTTGTGGGTAAGCTCTGCAAGGGGGTTGGTCTGGTCCATGAACTGTGACAGCTGGGACGAGCCAAAGAACTCCTTAATTGAGGCGGCCACAGGCCTGGGATTGATGAGATTGCCAGGCGTGGCGGAATCCATATCCTGCACAGACATGCGCTCCTTTACCGTGCGCTCAAGCCTCGTAAGGCCGATTCTAATATGATTCTGAAGCAGCTCGCCGACGGATCTGATCCGCCTGTTTCCAAGATGGTCTATATCGTCGGCCTTGCCGATGCCGTAATTCATCCCAATCAGATAGCTGACGGACGCCACCATATCGTCAGCTACGATGTGGCGGGGTATAAGCTCGTTAATATTCGCCCTTATATGGGCCTTAAGAGCGTCAGCATCCATGTCCTGAGCTGAGGACAGCAGGTCCATAAGGGTGGGGTAGTGCACCTTTTCGTTTATTCCGGCTTCGGCGGGATCAAAGGGAAGATGGCACGCCGCATCGACAAACCAGTTTCCAACAATGCGGACGCGTTTATCTTCCGCATATACATATATACCGCGAACGCCTGCGTTCTCAATGTTTAACGCGGCGTCACGGCTGATTTCCGCGCCCTCCTCAACGAGGATTTCACCGGTGTTAGGATCAATTACATGCTCGGCGGCTGTGTATCCCGCGATTCTGGCGGACAGGCACAGCTTTTTGTTAAACTTATATCTGCCGACTCGTGCTAGGTCATAGCGCTTGTCAAAGAAAAGCGTCTTCATTAGGTTGCGGGCGCTTTCGCTCGTAGGCGGTTCCCCTGGCCTTTGCCTTTTATAAATCTCTATAAGTCCGTCTTCCTCAGACTTCGCGGTGTCCTTTTCCAAAGTGTTGAGTAGCCGTTCCTCTTCGCCCAGGAGTTCAACAATTTGCGCGTCGGTTCCATAGCCTATAGCGCGCAGCAAGGTGGTTATAAACAGCTTGCGCTGGCGGTCAATCTTAACATACAATATTTCATTGCTGTCGGTTTCGTATTCTAGCCACGCGCCCCTGTTGGGGATGATCTGGGCGGAAAACAGGCGTTTTCCCACCTTATCAATGGTCATGTCGTAGTATGCGCCCGGTGAGCGGACCAGCTGGCTTACGATTACGCGTTCGGCCCCATTGTATATAAATGTCCCCTGCTCGGTCATAAGCGGGAAATCACCCATAAACACATCTTTTTCATCGATGAGCGCGCCCGTTTCTCTGTTGATAAGGCGGACGTGTACCCTCAGCGGCGCAGAGTATGTAACATCCCGGTTCTTGCATTCTTCAACGGTGTATTTGGGATTGTCGGCATCTATCTTGTAGCCTACAAACTCCAAAAGCAGCTTGGCTGCGTGGTCGGTAATAGGTGAGGCGTCCCTTAGCGCCTCCATAAGATCCTCGTTTACAAACCTCCTGTATGAGTTCTTTTGTACCTCAATCAGGTCGGGCATGTCGAGAACTTCGGATATCTGGGAATAGCTCATCCTCGTTCGTCTACCCAACTGCACCTCATGCACCATCGCGTTCACTCCTAACTGATGTTTGTGGTTTTCACCATGTCAAAGCTTTTTGGCGTACAAGCGCGCCGTCTACACAGTCTTCAGCCCAATGCTGAATCATGTACACTATAACAATGCAACTGCGAGGAAGCGCCCATTATACCGCTGCGTCAGACATTACCTGAACAGGAAGGCATTACCTCACCTGAAAGTAATACCCAGTTTGCTGATTTTCTATACTTCCAGGCAAATATAATGGTACAAAAACGCATAACACGCGCAGTATACCAATGCTGATGCAGTATAATATTTTATCATCGCATGTCAACAGTGTCAACGCAATATAGGACCTCATCGATTAATATATTTGTATAAATGGCTGAAAAAATATAGGTATATTGCTGCAATGTAAAACCATATCCTTAAAAGTACTGGCGGGGAGGTATTAATCGTTGTTTATTTAAATTATAATATCCAGTATGTTAAGGATTATGGGGTTAACCAATAGTAATCCATAAAAGCCGGCTCACGTTATGCTTGACGCATCCAATATAGCCAGCGGATAAAAATCAACTCAACGATCTTTATCTTTATCATGGGTAAAAAGCGCCTAATTTCGCTATGCGGAGATTTATGGGACCTTACCGGGCGGTTCAATTTGGGGGGAACCCGCTGCTTTGGCCTGTTTATATCAGCTTTAAACCTAAAAAGTGGAAGGATAGAATGAAGGTTGAATATTCGCGGCAAGCTGCCAAACCCGACTGCAGCGATGCGTCATTATTCAATCCCATTGGCGGTTGTGTCGATTTATTTGGAGGCTGTTTCCGGTTTGTGGATAGAAAACTGAATATGCCTTGGAAATACAGCGGGAGGGCATTCTGCTTATTGATGTTTAATTCCCTTTTAAAATACTAGATTATGCTTTTGCCGGCTTATTAATTAAGCGGCGATCAAAATTCGCCGCTTTGTGGTATCATTGATTAATTATTTCATCTATCCAGCATTGGTCGCTATCCAATTTGATTGTAAGTATCCTTCCGGCGTTATCGGGAGATTTCGCCTGATGATATTTCAGCAGAATTTTGTCCTGGCCCAGCCTTGCTAATATTTCAAGCTTGCCAGTCTCATGTGACATTACATATTTAAACCTTTTTGCATGACCGTTAAGCATGGCTTTTGCGTCTTCAATAATATCCACAGCGCTTAACAAAGGAACCTGAAAGCGTTCCTTTACCCCTAATACAGGCCTGCACTGAAATACGTAATAGGGAACCACGCCAAACCTTGTAAGGCAATTCATAAGCCCTGAAAGCGTTTCGGGCTTGTCATTGACTCCGCGCAGAAGGACCGTTTGATTGCTTATTACAACCCCGCAATCGCGTAAGGCTCTGACGGCACGGTATGATTCATCGGTAAACTCATGGGGATGGTTAAACTGGGTTACAACATATAGCTGCTTTTTTTCAGTATGCTTCCTCAATAGCTTGAGAAGCTCCTGATCTCCATATATTCTTGAAGGCATGACAACCGGAATTCGTGTTCCAAACCTTATAAGATTGAGGTGATCCATTGCAGTTAAATCCGACAGCATCTGGTCGATAATCCAATTACTGTTCAGCAGGGAATCCCCGCCTGATAACAGCACGTTGTCAATACACTTTGTCTTTCCAATATATTCAGATATATTCGAAAGCATTTTAGCAGTCTCGTCGTCAGAAATGCCTACCATACGCTTCCTGAAGCAGTGCCTGCAATACATGGCGCAGATATTTGTGGAAAGCACCATCGCGGTTTTGCTGTATTTGTGTTGAAGCCCGTTCATAACCGTATTGCTGGTCTCGCCGCTGGTATCCGTACGCCCTGATGAATCGGCTTCAAGGGCGGCGGGCACACACATTTTCCTGATTGGATCCTGTGGATCGTCCTTATCTATCAATGCAAGATAGTAAAGAGGTATTGACATGGGATATGTTGATGATACTTGTTTAACAGCGGCAAACTCCTCGTCTGACATTGGGATATGCATGCGTAACTCTTCCGCTGTTGTAATGTTGTGTTTTAATTCCTGTCTCCAGTCCATGGAAATGTTCCTCCTTTCTTAAACACTTAAATATTAGTATACCATATAATAGGCGTAATGATAAGTTTCAGCGATCAATATTGTCACGTAATTTTTATATTCAAATCGGAGTTATACGTGACGTGCATAGTACATATTTTTATTTAAACGAAAATTTGATATAATGCCGTTGCTTCCATTTATTTAGTAAAAGCCGTTTACAACGGGCATTTATGCTGTTAAAATATTATGTGGCGTTTTATAAGCCGTTTGTTAACTTATGTTAAATTATCCTATATAGGGGGAACGTTTTAAATGAAATCTTATACCGCGAAGGAAATCCGCAATATTGGCCTGTTTGGACATGGCGGAGAGGGCAAGACAACGCTTACGGAAGCTATGCTTTACAATGCAGGGCTTCTAGACCGCATGGGGCGCGTGGAGGATGGAACGACGACGACGGACTATGATCCGGAGGAGGTCAAGCGTACGGTTTCGATAAGCATGGCCGTGGCGCCTTATGAATGGAAGAATACCAAGATTAATATTATTGACACCCCCGGCGGCTTTGATTTTTACGGAGAGGTCGTTGAAGCCATGGCGCTTGCCGACTCTTCGCTGATAGTTGTCGGAGCGGTTTCAGGTCCTGTGGTTGGTACTGAAAAGGCGATGGCTATGTGCAAAAAAACCGACAAGCCAAGGATGATAGTAATAAATCAAATGGACAGGGAAAACGCCAATTTTGACAAGGCGATGGACGCCTTGATAGAAAAGTTTGGCCCATCGGTTGTACCGATTCAGCTTCCAATAATGGAGGGCGGAGCGTTTAAAGGCTATGTTGACCTCACCACAATGACGGCAAATATGTTTGATGGAAAGGGCGTTAAAGAGGTTGCCATACCCAGCGCCCTGAAGGCGCGCGCAGAGGAGCTGAGGGAAGCGCTTACCGAGGCGGCTGCCGAGAGCGATGAAGAACTAATGGTGAAATACTTTGACGAGGGCGCGTTAAGCCAAGATGAAATTATAGCGGGCTTATGCGCGGGCGTAAGGGAAGGAATTGTCACGCCTGTATGCTGCTGTGCGGCACAGCCAAATGTTGGCGTTACAACCCTTATGGATAATCTTATACATTATATGCCCACAGCGGATACGGCAAAGCCGCGCGCTTCGGTAAATGCGAAAACCGGCGAGCCGTGCGATCTGATCCAGGGCAAGTTTGCAGCCCAGATAATGAAAACCGTTGCAGACCCGTTCGTAGGAAAGATTTCGCTCATGAGAGTATATTCAGGTACGCTTTCCACCTCTGTAGCCCCCTATAATTCCAATGCCGAAAAGAGTGAAAAGCCAGGCACGGTTTATATGATGCGAGGAAAGAACCTGATAACTGTGGATAAGGTAGAGGCAGGGGACATCGGCGCGATGGCGAAGCTTCAGTTTACAAATACCGGCGATACGCTATGCGATAGCTCCGCGCCAGTCGTATTTGCTGAGCTTGAGTTCCCAAAACCCTGTATATTCCAGGCTGTAACCGCCAAGAAGCAGGGCGAGGAGGATAAGATAATTTCCGGGCTCAACAGGCTTAAAGAGGAGGATCCGACGATAACCCTGGAAAAGAACGCGGAAACGGGCGACGTGCTTCTTTGTGGATTGGGCAAGGCCCATATTGAGGTAACGTGCGCCAAACTGAAGAACAAGTTTAAAGTCGAGGCCCAGCTCAACGATCCTAAGGTGCCATATCGTGAGACAATACGCTCTATGGCGGAAGCGGAAGGAAAGCATAAAAAACAATCCGGAGGAGCGGGGCAGTTTGGTGTAGTACAGATGCGGTTTGAGCCGCTTGCGGAGGGAGACTTCGAGTTTGTAAACGCTATCGTTGGCGGCGTTGTGCCAAAGGAATTTATACCTGCCGTTGAAAAAGGGCTGAAGGAGGCCATGCAGCGCGGAGTTCTTGCGGGATATCCGATGAAGGGCGTTAAGGCTACGCTTTATGATGGCAAATACCATCCAGTCGACTCCAAGGAAGTAGCGTTTAAATCCGCCGCCAGGCTTTCTTATAAGGCGGCATGCGCCAAGGCCAGCCCGGTATTGACTGAGCCGATCTACCGCTATGACGTTCTCGTGCCGGACGAGTACATGGGGGATATAATGGGAGATATGAACCGGCGACGCGGACGTGTAATAGGAACCAATCCAACGTCCGAGGGCACGGAGGTAATTGCGGAGGCTCCGCTTTCAGAGATGTTTAACTACGCGACAGACCTCCGCTCCATGACCCAGGCCCGCGGCTCCTTTAAGATGGAGTTTGTACGCTATGAGGACGTTCCCGCGAACATAGCCCAGAAGATAATAGAGCAGGCTAAGAAGGATGAGGAAGACGACGAGTAAGGAACTTACTTGGCGGACTAAACAATAAACTCAAGTCCCGCAGAAGGCCTGCGGGACTTTTTAAAGCTTGCTTAATAGGAGGTATTATCTATCACTTGCCGCATTGCGTAAATAATTAAGCTTATATTGTTCAAAAGAGTATGGGGATATCCCCTGACCCAGCCCGCAGAATTTGCAGCGCTTGTTTACAAACACATGTACGTCAAGAGAGTATGCCTTGCAATAGTTTCAGCGCGTTTTATGCCCGTTTGCGGAGTATGGTTCATACGCTTTGCTGTATGAGCCGCTGTGCGTGTGCTGATGGGTACATACCTCCATGCCGTGCCTGTCCTGCGTACGCACGCCCATAGAGGAGCTGTAATACCGGTTCATTATACTGCTGGCGTTTTCTACATGGTCAAGGCCCGCAATATGGCCGATTTCATGGGCTAGCACCTTGTTTATGCCAGTAGTGCCAAGGCTTTTAATGTTGTTATGTAAAATTGTCATTCGCCACTTTGTTATGTGGTTACTGCCGTTAACCGAGAAGACTTGAACATATGCGTACGAAGGGTCGCCTACTGAGGATCCAGGCGGCGTTGTGGTATCCAGTGTTATAAGGTTTGGACTGGTAGTACTCAGTGACATCGTTATATAGCTGCTACCCCATAAGGCTAGGGCGCTTGAAAGATTTTCATTATAACCATAATCGGAGAATAAAGGTCCATAAGTATATGTAATGTTTTTGCTCCCAATGTGATCCCAGCCGCTTACAGTCCACCCTGTTGTGGAATCGGTAGAGAATGTCTGTATGCTCAATGATTTCACAACGGGAACAAAACAAACTACCAACAAAAACGCTACTGCTAGCGATATTATCCTTTGTTTAATCATCGCTATTTACCTCCAGCCGGACGGCATTGAAGATCTAATCTGTTCGTAAAGCTCGTCTTCACCGATCATCATCATCCACGTTTTGGCTGATGTGGACTCAAAACTCTTTTTGACCAACTCACTTTCGGAATTTATATACGCTCGAACGAACTCATCGCAAGCCGCTTTAAACGCTTCTCCCTTTTGCCCCCTATATTGCAGGGCCTTAGCAAGGCTTTCATCTGAAAGCGTGAGGAGTCCTACTCTTTCTAAAGATTCATGAACCGCAAAGCTGTCCCCCACTTTGAGCGCCATGGAGAACGGGTCGCCGCTAAGATAGTCAAACGCGCTGTAAAATGGGTGGGAAGAAACCGCGGCAATGAAAAGGCATTCGATGGATTCAGTGGGAACAAGGGCATCCTCCTCATAGCGCCTTGACGATTGGGCATTGGATACTGTAACTATATCGCCAACCCCAAGGCTGGTGGCTGAGGCGCTCGCCACAACGCCGGTAACCCTAACGGTATACATGGTATAATATTGGCCGCCCGGATGCAGCATAACCTCATTATGCTTCAAAACAACACCCGAAAATATTATGCCGTTATCCTTGTACAGGCTTGGTTCCATCCACAGGGAACTTGAGTATATCACTGAATCAAGGTCTTCCTTTACAACGGTTGCCTGCAGGCTTCCGTCTTCACTCAAGATTTGATCCCGAGGCTTATACACCTCATATGATTGCGGATTGGAGCATCCTGCCGCCACTAAAAATAATAGCAAAATCAGCAAAAGGGGACATATAGTCTTTAACTGTTTCATAAATTTTACCTCCTTTACGAACTAATTATATAGTATAATGTATACAGATAGAAATCAACATGTGTTACAAAACTAGACAAAATTACTTAAAATTAGCACTTGTTTATAGGTGGTTTACCTCCAATTATCGGGCATATACTCATTAATTGAACTAATAAGCGCTTCCTCTGAAATGATGTACATAGATGAAGTCGCCCAATCGTCATTATAATTTGCCTTTACAAGCTCGCATCCTGAGTTTTTGTATAGGTTCACGAAATGATTGGCGGTAGTTTTAAAGCTGCCGCTTGCTGAATCCAAAAGCTCCTTGAGAGTAGTATTCGAAAGGGGAAGCAAATTGGTTCCAGCGGGCTTAGGCCCAAGCGCGCCGCTGACAGCGTAGCTATCGCCTATCTTCAATGCGATTGAGAACGGATCACCCGTCATATAATCAAACGCGCTATACAGGCTGTCGTCTGATTTCCATGCGAAGAACATACATTCAACCGAATTGGCGGGCAGCAGGCTATCACTTTGACCCTGCTCGAGGCGGCGGGATGAGATTGGATTTGAAACCTTGACTATATCCCCTGATTTTAGAGAGCTGTCTGTAGAGTCCGCAACAACGCCGGTAATTTTAACGGTAAACATCGAATAATACTTCCATCCGTCGCCGATTTCAACCTCATCATGCCTAAGCACAGTGCCTGTAAAGATGATACCATTATCCTTATAGATTTTTGGCGGCATCCAGAGGGCGTCCGTCTGAGTTGAATAATTCAGTTCTTCGTTCAAGACGATAGCGACGACATTGCCGCTCTCATCCGTAATCGTATCTCCTGGACTATACACCGCATAGGTTTGCTTCTGATGACAGCCTGCCGAAACAAGCAGCAACAGAAAGGCCATCATAATAAGAATGGTTTGAGACAGTCTTTTCATTTCTGATTCCCTCCTTAAATTATATATTAACATATTATTATGTATACTAGAAAAGTGCAATAAATATTACAAATAAAGACAAAAAATTCAAAGAATAAATGACGAAAATATTTAGAATTCTTGCCTCCAATTATCAACAATGTCCTTTAATTGAACTGCTAAGCTATTCATTTGAAACTGCTCGGAACAGCTTAGATGTATATATGAACCCTTTAAAAGAGTGCCAGTATATAGATTATAAATCATATTTGAGTAAAAACATATAACACAAAAAGGACATCACGCGTGATGTCCTTTTAATCTTTAAACAACTATTAACCCTCTTCCTTACTGTCCTCAAACATTGACAGCTGTTCTGAAAAGCTCATCTCAAAAAGCTTGTCCGACAGATGACCAAACATGTAGCTCATGGGCTGTCGCTCATGTATTGTATAAACGGCCTGGGCAAATAGCGGGGCGGCTGAGATTATCTTTATTTTGCTTGAATTTTTGATAGCGGGGCATTCAACCGTATCGGTTGAAACGAGCGTTTTTATCGGGCTTTGCTCAATCTTCTGGACGCCTGCTTCATTTAGCACCACATGTGACAGAAATGCGTATACATCCTTAGCGCCTTTATCCTTCAACCCATGAGCCACATCGGAAATCGTTCCGCCGGATATGGTGAAATCATCGACAACCAGGCAATTCTTGCCCTTAACATCGCCTATAATTTCAAGTACCTTTGCATTTTCGTCATGGGCGGTACGTACTTTATCGCCTATTGCAACAGGACGGTCAAGCTCAGTCGCAAACAAACGCGCGCGTTTTGCGAATCCAGCGTCAGGGGACACGATTACAAGCTCGTCGTCAACTATGCCCATGCGGCGGGCGTATTCGCATAGAAGCTTTTGTCCATATAGGTGATCGACTGGTTTTGTAAAAAACCCTTGAACCTGAGCGCTATGAAGATCCATGGTTATTACGCGGTCGGCGCCCACTGTTTCGATACAGTCAGCACAGACGCGGGCCCTGATGCTAACACGCGGCTCGTCTTTTTTATCACCTTTGGCATATCCAAAATAAGGTATAATCGCGGTAACGGAACTGGCGCTTGCGCGCTTAAACGCATCTATCCAAAAAAGAAGCTCCACCAGTTCGTCGTTAGGGCTTTTGCCTATCGATTGAACGATGAAGACATCGCTGTTGCGTATAGATTCGTCGACTCTGACAAATATATTTTTGTCAGAGAACTTGATTGTCGAAGATTCGCCGAGCTTGATACCCAGAAAGCTGCACATCTTTTCTGCAAAACCCCTTGAACTATTGCCCGCGAATATCCTTATTTCAGGCATATAAATCACCATTCCTTTCAGGCAATTAAAATCTATTCTATTTTAACACAGCAATACGGCGTTATCAACATAGATGCTTAAATTACTACCTTTTACCCTAAAAAGCTTGCAGACCCACGATTTTAAGACATTTTGGCGCATTAGTGATGAGGCTGATTATGGATAATAGCACAAACCCCAATCGGCAGAAGGTACAAATCAGACAGGGACGGATGCAGATTCATGGACAGCTCGCTTACGAACCAATTTTCTTGCCCGATTATTTCTAGAGGTTTTTCGAGATAAAATTGGCATTGACAAATCCTCATATTTGCACCAATCTTTAAGCAGATTTGCAGAAGATAAAAGGATCTTTACGCGTAAAATCTAACACTTAACAAAGATGCCGTACCTGAAAGAAGCAGAATATGTTATAATACCTTTTAAAAGGAGAATAGAATGAAGCGAATTACATTTTTAGTGATTGTGCTGGTAATTGCATTGTGCTGCTCATGCCGGTACATACATAACGACGGATTCACAGCCGCAGACCCGGATGAAATAGTTGTAAACATACACAACACATGTAATTCAGACATATATGGAGTACATATTGAATATTACCTAGGAAATAAGGCAGTGGGTGGACATATTGCCTCATGTACACCTGAAATGGACGTAGCCTTCAAAAAGGGAGATATAATTTGCAACGCTATTCCGAAAGAGGCTTTTTTGCCCAACGAAGAGCTAGAGGGTTTTGGGATTGAAACCTTTGTTATTTTAAAGGGTGGCAGGGAGGTAGGCGCCGGAGATATAATAAAATGGGACGCTGAGTTTGGAAAGACGTATGAGATGGTATTGTCGAATAGCGGCAACAATGGCGAGTATTATTTGTCGTTGAATTATGAATAGATAATTATGAATACGCTTAAAAGCAGGCCCTATGCTTTTGACCTGCTTTTAAGCATATCACTATAAAATTATATGGTAGGATGCTTTTGCGAATGATTCATAACAATAGCTTTAGGCGTGTCGTCGGTTCAAACAGGCGTAATAACTATTCCATCTGCATAAAGCAGGCCGACACACGGAACGATTCATTGCCGGGCATCCTTCCAGAACGTATTTCAGTTGTTGCAAAGCCCATTGATCTATATAAGCTGATTGCGGGATCATTTCCTGCCAGCACCTCAACACAAAGGGGCCTTATTGCAGCGCTTTGGATAACATGTTTAACAAGAAGACGTCCTATTCCGCGGCGCGCCAACGCCGGGTCGACATATAGCCAAGCGAGCTCGTCGCGGGAGTACGCTACAAATCCCGCCACTATTTCGTCCGCTAAGGCAACATAGATTGTATAATCAAATAGACCCTCGTTAAACGCCGCTTGGGAAAGCGGTACAAAAGCCTCGGTTAAGCCTGCTAAACACAGCTCATCCATTCGCGCTTTATCGTGAATTTCCATCATACGGGGCCAATCGGCAGCATGATATTCTCTAATAAATATGTCCATATATCTGCGCCCTTTCCGTATCCATACAGCAAAATTATGTATATACTAACCAATATTTTACTAATAGTCAATGACTTAAGTGATGACAGCGGAATTGTAAACAATTATCCGCGCATCAGACAGTAAGCCATAGCTACCAAGCCAATATAAAGACAAAATCTACTGTGTGAACCATTCGACTATCTAGTTAGCTAATCGAACACAAAAATACCGCAGCCCCAAAAGGAGCTTTGATATTGAAGGCCGGTATCGCCTGCTGCCAAGAAGAGACATAAGATTAGCTTGTGATTTGTACAGGAACCCGCTCAGCGGAATTCCCGCTGTAAGATTCAGCTGCGTACCTAATACAAATTTGTATGCAACCAGATAGTAACATCCGAATGTCAGGCTCAAGAAACATGAAAAAACGGTTGGGCCGCGGAGATGTAGGGATTTGAACCCTAGCGCCGGCAAAACCGACCTACCTTATTTCTAATGCGGTACTGAGCGTGGAATACAGGGTATATCAACGGTATATGCGGGAAGTTGCTATACTGCATATCCGGCAAGGTTTTAGAGCCGAAAACGCCGAAAAGCGACCTTGAACAGCGGCAGGAGCGCATTGAACGGCAGGACAATATGTTCCCAGAAATTGAGGTCTACCGCTATGTCACCGAGCAGACCGATGCCTACCTCTATTAGTTGGTGGAGTCAAAGCAGAAATTCATCAGCCAGATAATGACGAGCAAAAGCCCTGTTCGCTTCGCTGAAGATGTGGACGAGGCGGCTCTATCATTTGCCGAGGTCAAGATTCTTTGTTACAGGCGGTGTCCGTTTCAAGGTAAAGATGGACTTGGATATACAGGTTTCAAAGCTCCGTGTGCTGAAGCAGAGCTATTTCAGCGAACGCTACGACCTTGAGGACAGGATTATTAAATACTATCCAAAAGAGATAAAGGACTATGAGGAACGCATCACAGGCTATGAAAAAGATGTAGTCCTCCTAAATCAGCACAAGCCGCAGGGCGAGGATAATCTCTGCCCGATGACCTTAAAGGGCATGGCTTACACCGAAAAAGCCGATGTAGGGCAGATGCTTCTTGCACTCTGCAAGGAAAACGCCACGCCACAGCCTGTCGAAAGACGATAACAGTTTTTACCTTTCCCGTTTCTGCAAGCCCTATCATCTCATTCCAACCGGGTCTATCGAATAATGAGGTTAGATAGCGATAGCAGGAAAAAACAAGTAAAATCAATGGTTTTACGGACAGCGAACAAACAGGAAATGTACGAAAACTGAATACGCACACACGAGGCGTTTACTACTTCCCTTTTTGGAAGATAGGAACGCCGCTTTTTATGCCCGAAAACAGATAGGAGCGTGGACAAGTAGAGGACAAAAAGCCTTGTATCACGCGGCCTTGCGGACGCGAAAACGGCAGGGACGATACTTTATACCTAAACCGGCAAAAATGGCATTCTAATTGTCCACGACTACGCAGAAAAAAGAGTGATGAAATTGACCGTAGTATTCCGCGTTGAAAAACGGCAGGGTTACACGATTATGAGCAACCACCATTTGAGAAACAAGGATTTGACGCTGAAAGCAAAGGGCTTATTGTCGCAAATGCTGTCCTTGCCGGAGGATTGGGATTATACCTTAAAAGGGTTATCCCTTATCAACAAAGAGAGTATCGACGCAATCAGAACGGCGGCATGGGGACTGGAACGGGCGGGATATATCACCCGCCAGCAGGGGCGCGACGAGAAAGGCAAAGCCCCCCTATCGAGTACACCATATATTAACAGCCGCAGGAAAAGCCCATAGCGGAGAACGAAAACAGTCTGGTGTTGGAAAATCCAATGCAATTAAATAAAGATATATCAAAGAAAGAAAAAATAATTACTGATGTATCAAATAACAATCAATCAATCTATCCGGCAGAGCCGGAGGACGCGCCGCCATTCGGCGGGATAGACAGGATTGACGGGAACAGCGCGGTTGAGGTTTACAGGGACATCATCAAAGAGAATATCGAGTACGACGCGCTATGTTCTCAATTTGACCCGGAACGGGTAGATGAAATTGTCGAACTCATGCTTGAAACGGTATGCAGCACAGCAAAGTATATCAAAGTCGGCGGCGAGAAGTACCCCGCAGAATTGGTGAAAAGCCGCATTATGAAAATGGGGCAATACCATATCGAGTATGTCTTTGAGCGTATCGACAAGAACACAACCAAAGTTTACAACATTCGGGCATATATGCTGAAAACGCTGTTTTCCGCGCCCTTAACAATGGGGCATTTCTACACCGCAGAAGTCAATCACGATTTGTACGGCAGCGAATATTAACCGCGCTATGCGGGGAAAGGAGTTGATATAGCTTACAAGAGGAAATCACCCAAAAGGTTGTTGCCCTATCCGTCAAAGTGGGAAAAGGAACGGTGAAACTGACCGAACAGGCATTACAAAAAGCTATCCGGCAGTTTTTGAAGCAATATCAAAAAGGTCGTACCCCGCATGGGAAACAAACCTTGCGGCAGCTTGCGCAGCAGAACGCGGTCGTTTCCAATATCGAGATTACAAAGGACAATATCAAAGGCTTTGAGAGTACGGCCAAAAAATACGGTATATGTAGGCCATGACGGGCAACGAGTTTTCCGATGAGCAGTTTCATCTTACAGACAAATAAACCCATAACAAAGCAAGGGGCGCAGCGACCGAGAATGGTCGCTGCGCCCCTTGCTACTTTTTATCGTGATATAAAAAAGTCAAAAGATGTTGATTTGATATAACTAACATTTTTCAAACCGAAACAATCAGAAAGTTGCTGATAATGCAATAAATCACAATCAGAATAGTATGAAAAGGTTATATTCTCTAATTGCCCTTGCGTTTGTAGACCATTGAGCCTTATTAAAATATGTTCGTCTATTATTCCACCAAAGGTAGGTAGTTTGTATTTAGGCATAGCATTAGACAACTCATTCATATACCCGGAGGTTTGAAACCCAACGCCATATATCAGCAGATTACTAATAGCAATATCGGGACTAAAGAAAAATCAAAATTAAAAAAACTCTCATGTCTTGGTGTTTTTCTTAATATAATTCAGTTTCCCAACGCCATTCCAACCCCATAGGCACTTGTAGTAAAATGTCTTATAATCAATCCAAGAGAAAATCAATTCATCAAATCTCTTGATGTTTTCAACAAAAGTACCATGTAAATGATTAGGATTTTAACTTTCGGTTAATCTGTCAAAGTTTGTAGTGTATATAGTTGCCTTTTCAGATAATACAGCGGCAACTGAATGATTAAAGCTATTTATGAGATTAGAAACCTTGACAAAATCAAAGTAGTCCATCACCAATTCGTGCCAAACATTATAAACGCTTGGAAAGATACTTTTTATTAAAGGATAATCATAACCACAAATATTCTCCTTAAATAGATCTACTCCTAACCAATATTCAATACTTGCATTATGGGCTTTGTAGTATTGAGAAAAAGCACTTCTAAACGCTTCAAAATATTTCAAACTACCAATATCTTTCTTTTTATAAAGTAGATTGAAAATGCGTTCTTCTTCTCTATGGCTTAATCGGCCACCTATAAAAGCCTTTAGAAAATCATCAATATTTAATAAATATTTTTTTCTGCTTTTATAAAAGGCGCTAACTGTCCTATCAAGTTGAGTAAAAGACCATTTCCGTATAATACCCGTCATATTTCAATTCAATATCCCCCTTGCGTGGACATTTAGAAAGCCGTTTTTTGAGGTTTGAATATTCTTTATCGCCTATGCCGTTTTCATGCGCTGGAAGCCGCAGAAATGCGGGCTTTTTCAGCCCCTAACATTCCACTTACATCCCGTCATTCCCATACAACGAAGAACGCCGGGAAGCTGCGCGGCGATATGCCAGAGAGAACAACGTCGCCGCCAGGCTAAAATAATATAGATTTGTTCATAATCTTGTGATATACTTTTCGAGTAACCGAGTAATGAATAGAAAATGGAGTATTTATGAAACATAAAATTATAATCATATTTGCATTAGTACTTATGCTGGGTTTGACCGGGTGCAGAAATGCAAATAAACTTTCCGAATATGACATGACAGGAATCAATTTTATATCATATACTGACATAGATACGGTATGTGAAGATGAAGAACTGATAGCTGCCGGAAGCAAACTGTTATCTGATCAAGAGGACAATGTGCTTCTCTCCTTTGTAATAGATAGTGCTATTGAACTTTCTACTGAACTGGGGGATTATGACCATTTAGTGCTTACAAATCCTCAATGGATTGAACGTTTTGGTAATTCTGGAAAATTAAAACCTATAGAGTATAGTAATCTGTCAAAAGATATGCAAGCATTTTTAGACAGTCAAATGCCGATATTAACAAATGACGGAAATGTATTGCCAGAAGGAACAGGGTTATATGAATATGAAGGCAGCGGTCTGCTTGCATTTCCCGTAAATGTAACTCTTGGAGCAGCAGAACCGATAGAGGCAAAAAAACCGCTGATAGTTTTAATAGACAATCCAGCAGAAACACTTAAAGCTGATAGTTGTATGTTGCCATTGACTTCCAGCGGAAATGTGTTATTTTCGGATAATGATAATTTTCAACAGGCTTTTGAAAATAGTAAGCTTAAAGATTACGGAGATATTCAAAAGTTTGAAGAAAACTAACCTTTCACAATTATATACTTACCCAAAAGGGCAGCCGTGAAAATCGACTGTCCTTTTTCTATGCCGATAGATAGAAAGGAGCGACCAACCATGACAAAACCAAAAGAGAAAACCCGCGAGAAATTAAATAAAGTTAGAAAATGAGTTTTCTCTTATCGTTCCTATTCCTGCGCCTTGCTTTGTGACGGGTAAAGAATACTGTCTGCATTCTTTTTGACAACGCCGTATTCCTGCATTTGCTTTTTTACTTGCCGATAATCTTCATACAATTTACTTTTCCTGTCGGTTAAGCTGCTGTATTCCTTGCGCAGCGCGGCGAGATCGGGCAGCTTATTTATCTGCATTTCTTTTAATGCCTTTGCTGAAGCTTCAAACAGGATAATTTCGCTTTCCTGCCCCCGCAGATACTTTTTCTTGTCCGGCGACTTCTTGCATTACTTGTAAATCGGCTTTAACTGTCTGTATGTGGTGGTATGCTTGATAAGAAGCGATAAATCCGACATACGCTGCTCTACTTCCTTAACTGCCGCCGCGTCGTGGGCGGTCATACTATCCGCTATCTTACTTTCAAGATCGCTGTAATACTCTATCTTGTTTTCGGTTAGGAAGTTCATTGTTTTTGCGGCCTGTTTGAGATTGTGCAGCTTCGCCCACCGTTCATATCCCGCCGACTGTCCGGCCTTGATACTGTTTTCAATATCCACAACGAGACGGATTTTTTTATCGTCCCGCAGCGGCTTTGACTTGGCGACATACACGCCCTGTATGCGCTCTTTTATCGCTTCTTCCGTATAGGACGCGCCGAGTGTTTTTAAGCCTTGTAAACCGCTCCTATCCCGGTGCGCGGCACGATATGTATTTCCACGGCTTGACTTCATAGCCCATTTCTTGCAGCCGCTTTATCAGTTCTTCAAAATCCGGCGCTTGCGGAATGAGGGTATCAATGGCAAGTTTGAGTTTCATTTTGTAGCTTACGCCCTGCTTTCCGGGGGTATATTCGGCATAGCTTTTTCCCTTGTCCTTGCCGGGGACGACGATGGATAGCCCATGCTCTTTACATATCCTGTCGCTGGTGCGCAGGATATAGTGATAGCTTTGTTTATTGGAGTGGTACTTTTTGTAATCGACAAAGCTGACCGCGTTGAAAATCAGATGATTATGCAGATGATTTTTGTCTATGTGCGTCGTCAAGACAAACTCATACTTGCCGCCTAAAATCTCTTTGGCAAGTTCAAGACCGATTTTGTGGGCTTCTTCCGGCGTGATTTCGCCCACCGCGAAAGACTGTATCAAATGTCGCCCTAAATGCGTCCCGCGCTCTCCCTCCGCTTCCCGCGTCCATGTAAACTCAATATCGGCGGTTTCAATCCCGCAGCCGAAAGAGGACGCAAGCAATTTCCCGTCTGTCTTTTCGGGATTTAAGATATAGTCTATCGCGGCCTTTAAGGTTGATTTAATAGGGTGCGTCTTTGTAACCGCCATATC
>ERZ857480.94054-NODE-145972-length-96603-cov-34.9926_pt1 | contig 96603 bp, 98 predicted proteins | sample MGYA00519767_ERZ857480 | MGnify/ENA primary metagenome ERZ857480 (study PRJEB31778, sample SAMEA3449210) | human gut metagenome | biome: human gut; feature: human-associated habitat; material: faeces | place: United Kingdom | collected 2010/2012 ...
ATTGGAAAAAGCGTATTGATGAGGACTACAATTCCAGAAAGGACGGGAGAAAGTAATGAGAATAATCACCGTAAAAGGGACAGGCAATGTCTCCGCAAGACCGGATTACATCATCCTATTATAGCTATCGACTATGACAAAGTTGGTGCAATAACAGCCTATTCGCTTTTGGAACCTCTCCTCCCCCCCAAAAAAAGTGTTTTGTTTATCGAATAAGATATTGCTAAATGTGAAAAAATCACATATAATAGCGGTAGAGGAGGCGATGTCAATGCTAATCAGATTTGCAGTTGAGAATTTTTTATCATTTAAGGAAATGACTGAATTCAGTATGATTGCAGGAAAAGTTACTCGGCATAGCAATCACATAGCAATTTGCAACCACAAACGAGTTTTAAAAGGTGCGTTCGTGTTTGGCGCAAATGCCAGCGGAAAAACCAACCTAATTCGTGCTGTAGATTTTGCTCGAGATATTATCACACAAGGGTTAGAAAGCACCAATTGCGATAAAAAGTATTTCAGAATTAATTCCGCTTATAAGAATAAACCTGGTGTATTTCAGTTCGATGTTTTTGCTGGTGGACATTTTTACTCATATGGATTTGCCCTATCTTATATTGAACCAGCAATCGAGGAAGAGTGGCTTTATCGTCTTGATGATAACCAAGAATTTTGTGTTTTCTTACGTAGTAAGGCTGAAAACAGCGATTCTTTCCAGTTTTCCTCCGATATACGATTTAGAGAAAAAACACAACAAGATCGTTTTGATGTATATGCAAGCGACATTTCTACATCAAAAATGAAGAAAACTCTGTTTTTGTCAGATGTGATTATGCGTAGCCCAGATGACGAGCCTGATTACCAAGCATTTAGAGATGTTATGGAATGGTTTAAACATCTCATTATTATTTTCCCGGAATCCAAATATGGTGGAATAACCGAACTGTTGGATAACGATGACGAGAGAACGCGCTTGGAAAATTTGCTGAACTATTTTGATACAGGTATTCAGACTGTTTCGAAAAAGGAAGTTGAGTTTGATAAAGCATTTGCCTTTTTCCCGGAAAAGCTTTTAGATAAAATGAAGGTGGATTTAGGAAAAAAGCTTACCGAAGATGGCAGCGGAGCTTTAGTTCAACATGATTCTTCGTTAATCGAGGTCAAACAAAGAGGAGGGGCCCTATTAGCTTACGAGATTGTATCTAATCATGGCAATCAGGAGGACCTTTTCGAGTATAGTGATGAGTCTGATGGCACACAACGACTGTTTGATTTGATTCCTGTGTATCAAAAAGTCCTTGAGAACTGTGTTGTCCTGATAGATGAATTGGATAGAAGTCTACACACAAAAGCTGCGCAAGAGTTTATAAATTACTTTTATAGTCTATCTGGAAATGCTTCTTCTCAATTAATCGTTACAACTCATGATTCAAATATTATGGATCTTGACTTTGTGCGGCAAGATGAAATCTGGTTTATCGAAAGACAACAAGATCATAGTTCAAAGCTTTATTCATTAAATAGGTTTAAGGCTCGTTTTGACAAAAAAGTGGAGAAAGAGTATTTGTTAGGGCGCTATGGTGCCATACCCATTTTTAGGCAGGCCAGTTTGGATTCGGCGTATACAGAGGATGGTACGGAGGATGAAAAAGTTGACCAGTAGATTTCGCCTTATGTCAACAGCCTTTAAGCGCGAGGACGAGGACAATAAGATTGATCCCAAAAGGATGATCATTCTTTCGGTTGAAGGTGACGAGACAGAAAGAACTTATTTTCAACACCTTAACACACATCTTGACCGTACAATGATTCAGATTGAAGTCCTCAGACATAGGCATGGAGATGGGTATAGTGACCCGCGTCATGTAATCGAGCTGTTGAATGAGTATGTTGATATAAGACAGGGCCAATTGATTCCGGCAGAATTACCAGAGTCATTTGCTGAAAAGTATTCCAGAGAAACAATAGATGCATACCTAAAAAACGATGATGGTTTATCATTAGAAACTCGTACCGCAATTAGCGAAGCGTTGGTTAGGATTGGTATTGATTTGGAATATCGGCGTTACTTGCAGACCTTTGACAAAGAAACAGATTATTTTGCGGTAGTTTTGGACAGAGATTGCGGAAATCATAGCAGAGCACTGATGGAAGAGTGCCACAGACTTTGCGAAGAAAATGGATATGGGTATTTTGTGACAAACCCGTGCTTTGAGTTTTGGCTGCTATTGCATCTGTGCGATGTGAAAGAGGAATACTCTCAGGAGCAACTCGATGCGTTTAGGGCAAATCCGAAAATCTCAAATCATCATACTGTCGTAAGCAAAGAGGTGTCAATACGAGCACGTCATGGTAAGCATATTGGATCAACACAATTTGAAAAATATTACTTTCCTCACATTCCTGATGCACTTTCGCATGCAGGGCAGTTTAAAACATCCTATCCTGATTTACTTGATTATCTCGGATCGAACCTTCCTCAATTGTTTTCTGTTTTAGAAATTAAATAGAAACTTTTCTACGAGCAAACATACATTGGGACACAATGTGAGAGCTACCGATATTGGAGACAGGCGAGGTACAAAATGAAATTTAAAGAAAGTACATTAAAACTATATGCTGCCCCCTTAAGCAGTACGGAAGATGCAAAATGTAAGCGAGCTATCGAGGCAATTCGCGATGCGCTCAAAGATTTAGGATATACTGATGACCAAAAAGACATTGGGCTTTTGGAAAGTGACACATTATCGTATTCTATTGCAATGCGCAATAGATATTCGACAGATAAAATAACCATATTTATTCAAGGCTCATATGCAAATAACACCTGTGTTCGTAATGAAAGTGATGTTGACATTGCTGTTGTTCGAGATGATATCTTTGAGTATGCGTTTGGCGAAAAATTTGCTGGTTCATCAACCGATCAAAAAAACGCTGCGGTTGCCCTTAAAAATGCAGTAGAACGTGTGCTTCGAACTCATTTCCCTTATCAAGTTCACAGAGGAAATAAATCTATAAAAGTGGATGGCAATACATACCGAAAGAATGCAGACACTGTTCCCAGCGTGGCAGTGCATTACTATTACAGATCGCACCTTAAAGACTATTCGACTTTTTGGGATGGAATTGTGATATACGCAGATGATGGCCAAATTATCAGAAACTTTCCTAAACAGCATATTGCAAACGGGAAGGCAAAGAACAATCAAACAAAATATTACTATAAAAGGATGGTTCGCATCATTAAAAAAATGCGCTATTTAATGAGCGATTTAGGATATGCATGCGCTAATAATGTTTCATCATTTGGACTTGAGTCACTACTTTGGAATTTGCCCGATTCCTGCTTTACAAAGTGGACAAATTATGGGTTTGCTTTTGAAGAAATTGTGGATTATCTATATAAGAACAAGTATATGCTCTCTGTTTATAAGGAAGCAAACGGAATCAAACAACTCTGTCCAACTCAAAGAGATGTCGATTCGTATGTTGCATTCGTTGACCAGCTTAAATCTTTTTTCGAGTATGATTACTCATCATGAGGACTTGTTATGAAAGATGGTGTTGAGAAATTTATTAAAAGCACTGTATGGGTAGCAATTATATTTTTTGGCTTGCGATGTGGTGTTTCGTGGAAAAGCATAGTAGAAAATATCTCTATATATGATCTTTTTGGATATGCTGGTGAAGCTGTCGGATTAGCGACTGTTATCATGGCCGCTTATGAGCGATGGTTGTGGCGTATTAATCCATTTGAAATCACACCTGCATTAAAGAAGATCTATACTGGAAAAATTGTATCTTCATATGATAATATTGAACGGCCTATAGAATTGTATATTAAGCAGAGTCTATTGTCCGTGCAAATTACAATGGTCTCGGCTGAAAGTCGGAGTAACTCACTTTCAGCTTCAGTGACCGGAATAAACGGTGAAAATAGTCTTATCTATCATTATTTGAACACCCCTCAAAGCAAATACCGTGATAGGAGTGAGGTTCATTATGGAACGGCGGTGCTTACCATCATAGATGGTACCATGCTTAAGGGCAGGTATTATACGGATAGAAAAACAAATGGGGACATAGAACTTATTGTTAAAGAATAGCTTACTCACCCCCTGCGCCGCAATAGACAAAGAATAAGAAAAATCCCTCTGAAATCAACGATTTCAGAGGGATTTTGGTCCGAGTAGTGCGGCTCGAACGCACGGTCTCCTGGTCCCAAACCAGGCGCGATACCAACTTCGCTATACCCGGATATTTACTTTTCTCCATGATACCACGGAGAACGGTAAAAATAAAGATTTTTCTGTCTGTGGTCATTTATGTGGTCAAAGCCGCTTTTATGCCGTTTTCAACGACTGGGGGAAATCCCGCAAATGCAGGTGTCACAAGGCTTTGCGGCGTTTCACCTTGCCCCGCCCCGGATACGGCCACGGCACACCCAAATCAAGCGCGATACCAACTTCGCTACACCCGGATATTCACTTTTCTGCCATGATACCACGGCGAGGGAGAAAATCAAAGATTTTTCTGTCTGTGGTCATTTATGTGGTCAAAGCCGCTTTTATGCCACTTTCAGCAACCGGGTGAAATCCAGCAAACGCAGGCGCTGCAAGGCTTTGCGGCGTTTCGCCTTGCCCTGTCCCGGATACCGCCACGGCACTCCCAATGTGGCACGGTACCAACTCCGCCATACCCGGATAGGGGAGGGGGTACGCCGCCCGATCACGGACGGCGTACCCTTACTATATCAGATTTTCTCCGGTCTTGCAAGGGGGAAATCAGCCGTTCAGAGCGGCCTTCAGAGCCGCCACACGGTCGGTAGCCTCCCAGCGCACGCCCAGATCCTCACGGCCCATGTGGCCATAGGCCGCCAGCTGGCGGTAGATGGGTCTGCGCAGATCCAAATCCCGGATGATGGCGGTGGGGCGCAGGTCAAAGACCTTCTCCACGGCCTCCTCCAGCTTTTCATCGGACACCACGCCGGTGCCGAAGGTCTCCACCAGCACACTGACGGGACGAGCCACGCCGATGGCGTAGGCCAGCTGCACCTGGCACTTGGAGGCAAGACCCGCCGCCACCACGTTCTTAGCCACATACCGGGCGGCGTAAGCGGCGCTGCGGTCCACCTTGGTGGGATCCTTGCCGGAGAAAGCACCGCCGCCGTGGGGGGCGCTGCCGCCGTAGGTATCCACGATGATCTTCCGGCCGGTGAGACCGCTGTCACCCTGAGGGCCACCAATGACGAAGCGGCCTGTGGGATTGACGTAGATCTTGGTGTTCTCATCCATCAGCTCAGCGGGAACCGTGGGCTTGATGACCAGTTCGATCATATCCCGGCGGATCTGATCCAGAGATGCCTCGGCGGCATGCTGGGTGGAGACCACCACGGCATCCACGCGGGTGGGCTTGCCATTCTCGTCATACTCCACCGTCACCTGCGTCTTGCCGTCGGGGCGCAGGTAATCCACCAGCTTCTCCTTACGGACCTGCGTCAGGCGCTTGGCCATCTTCTGGGCCAGAGAGATCGCCAGCGGCATCAGCTCCGGCGTCTCGTCGCAGGCGTAGCCGAACATCATGCCCTGATCGCCGGCGCCGTTGTCCAGCGCACTGTCACCGGACTCCTTGGCCTCCAGACTCTTGTCCACGCCCATGGCGATATCGCCGGACTGCTCGTCGATGTTGGTGATAACGGCGCAGGTGTGGCCGTCGAAGCCGTACTTGGCCCGGTCATAGCCGATGTCCAGCACCACTTGACGGGCGATCTTGGGGATATCCACATAGCAGTGGGTGGTGATCTCGCCCATGATGTGGATCAGGCCCGTGGACACGCAGGTCTCGCAGGCCACACGGCCATTGGGGTCCTTCTCCATGATGGCGTCCAGAATCGCATCGCTAATCTGGTCACAGATTTTGTCGGGATGTCCCTCCGTCACGGATTCCGAGGTAAACAGTCTCTTTGCCATAGCTTTTCCATGCTCCTTTATAAAATATTTTCCATACGGGTGAAAGCTCTCTCAGGTTGACCGGAGCATGAAAAAACACGCTCCGCCATTCGACGGATCGTGTTAGAATAACGCTCCTCATCTGTCGAAGGACGAATGCGGGACTATCACTTCCGCACTCAGCATACGCCGGATTTGGCACCTTGCTTCGCAGGTTGCCGTGGCTTCATCGGGCCGATCCCTCCGCCACTCTTGATAAGGTATGAACTTGTAAGAGAACTCTACGATTTCTTATGATAGCAAGAAGAAATTGTTTTGTCAACCCCTGATACACAGATTTTATCGAAATGTCCGGGAAAAACCGACGAAAAGGGGAGGAGCGGGGAGAAAAGTGCGGAAAAGGATTGCCTGTTTCGGGGAATGATAGTATAATGTTATGCAGCACACCCAAAAAAATTTACTTGAGGTATGAAAATGAAAACTGAGGGAAAGCTGAACATGACCATGCTCTGCGACTTTTACGAGTTGACCATGGGCAATGGCTACTTTGAAAGCGGTTACAAGGATCATATCACCTACTTTGACGTCTTTTTCCGCCGGGTGCCGGATGGCGGCGGCTTTGCCATCGCCGCTGGTCTGGAGCAGCTGATTGATTATATTGAGAATCTGCACTTCTCTCCGGAGGACATCGCCTATCTGCGGGGCCGGAACCTTTTCAGCGAGGAATTTCTGTCCTATCTGGAGGACTTCCATTTCACCGGCGACATCTACGCCATGCCGGAGGGGACCCCGGTGTTTCCCCGTGAGCCCATGGTCATCGTCCGGGCCAAGGCCATCGAGGCCCAGCTCATCGAGACCTTCACGCTGCTGACCATCAACCACCAGAGCCTGATCGCTACCAAGGCCAACCGCATCGCCCGTGCCGCCCGTGGCCGCACGGTGCTGGAGTTCGGCTCCCGCCGGGCACAGGGGGCGGATGCCGCCATCATCGGCGCCCGTGCCGCCTACATCGGCGGTGTCGCCGGTACGGCCTGCACCATCTCTGACCAGATCTACGGCGTTCCCGCCGGCGGCACCATGGCCCATGCGTGGGTGCAGATGTTCGATTCGGAGTATGACGCCTTCAAGACCTACTGCCAGATCTATCCCCACAACGCCACGCTGCTGGTGGATACCTACAATACCCTGAAGTCCGGTGTCCCCAACGCCATCCGGGCCTTTAACGAGGTGCTTAAGCCCATGGGCATCACCAAGTGCGGCATCCGACTGGATTCCGGCGACATGGCCTATCTGACCCGGAAGGCCCGGAAGATGCTGGACGAGGCGGGCTGGACGGAGTGCCAGATCTCCGTATCCAACTCTCTGGATGAGTACCTGATCCAGGATCTGCTGCTGCAGGATGCCAAGATCGACCTCTTCGGCGTGGGCGAGCGGATGATTACCGCCAAGTCCGAGCCGGTGTTCGGCGGCGTGTATAAGCTGGCGGCCGTGGAGGATCAACAGGGGAACATCATCCCCAAGATCAAGATCAGCGAGAACGTGGAGAAGATCACCATTCCCCACTTCAAGAAGGTCTACCGGTTCTACGGCAACGACACCGGCAAGGCCATCGCCGACTACATCACCGTCTATGACGAGACGTTGGACGACACCAAGGATCTGGAGATCTTCGACCCCAGCGCCACCTGGAAGAAAAAGACGGTGTATAACTTCACCGCCCGGCCTCTGCTGGTGCCGGTGTTTCTGGGGGGCAAGCGGGTGTACGACAGCCCCAGCCTGCCGGAAATTCAGGCCTACTGCCGCCAGCAGGTGGACACCCTGTGGGACGAGGTGAAGCGCTTCGACAATCCCCACAGCTACTATGTGGATCTGTCCGACAGGCTGTGGAACATCCAGCAGGATCTGCTCCGCAATCGAAAATAAGCAAAAAAGCAGAGCTGTCCGATTTGGCGGACAGCTCTGCGTGGTATCCCAAAGGGAACAGGAGGTGACCCGTTGAAAACGCATCAGGTACAACAGAAAACGGAACGTCGTATCTCGGCGGCGCTGCGGCTGGTTTTCGTGGCGGCGCTGCTGCTGGGGCAGATCGCTTTGGCATTCTTTCTCAGCACGGAGCTGCGCCAGCGGGCTGCCATCATCTACACGGTGCTGGAGCTGGCGGCCTTCGGCTACGCCGTGCGGATCTATAACCGCACCGACGGCACCAGCTATAAGTTCGGCTGGATCTTCCTCGTTCTGACGGTGCCGGTGGTGGGACTCATTCTATACTTTCTCTGGAACGGTGACCGGCAGCAAAAGCGGCTGGACCTGAAAAAGCTGCCCATGCCGGAGGAGCCGGAAGCCCAACAGGCCGCCCACCGCATCCAGATGGAGAAGCTGCGGCGAAAATTCCCCCAGTGGGAGCGGCTCAGTGTTTATCTGAGCCGTCAAGGATATCTCCTTTACGGTGACACGGAGACAACGTATCTGCCCACCGGCGAGATGTTCCTGCAGGATATGCTGGAGAAGCTGGAGCAGGCGGAGCATTTCATCTTTCTGGAGTTCTTCATCATTGCGCAGGGACAGATATGGGACCGCATGGAGGAGATCTTCCGCCGGAAGGCGGCGGCAGGTGTGGAGGTCAAGATTATCTTCGATGACTTCGGCAGCATGATGCGCTTTCCCGCCGGACAGATCGAGGCCCTGCGGGAGAGCGGGGTAGAGGTACAGGTCTTTAACCCGGTTCACCACTACGTCAACCGCCTGTACTTCAACTATCGGGATCATCGGAAGATCGTCTGCATCGACGGCAGCACGGCCTACACCGGCGGAGCCAACGTGGCAGACGAATACGCCAACCTTACCGTCCGTTTCGGCTATTGGAAGGACTGCGGCATCCGGCTGGACGGCCCCGGCGCATGGGGCCTGACACGGGAGTTCCTCCATATGTGGCAGCGCAACGGCGGACAGCTGATGCAGGAGCGGGACTACTACCGCCCCCACGACCACCGGGAGGCGGCGGGCTTCTGCCAGCCCTTTGTGGACGGGCCGGACAACAATCCCATCTCCACGGCGGAGGATGTGTTCCTGCACCTCATCAACAACGCCCGCCGCTCCGTCCATATCACCACGCCGTATCTGGCCATTGATGAGCCCATGCGGCAGGCCCTGTGCTCTGCCGGGGACAGCGGCGTGGATGTGCGGCTGCTGCTGCCGGGAATACCGGACCACAAGTTCGCCTATCTGGCGGCCCAGAGCCACTACGGTGAGCTGCTGGTGCATCATGTGAAAATTTACATCTACGAGCCGGGTCTGCTCCACGGCAAGACCGTGCTGTCAGACGGCGAGGCGGCCTTTGTGGGGTCTGTGAACATGGACTACCGCAGCTTCCAGCTGCACTTTGAGTGCGGTACGGTACTCTACGGCGTACCGGCCATTGAGGGGCTGGCGGAGGATATCCAGCGTATCACGGACTGTTCCCACCGGGTGACGTATCAGGAGTGGAAGAGCCGCCCGTGGTACCGCAAGCTTTTGAGTACCCTGCTGCGGCTGTTTGAGATGTGGATGTGAGTAACATACAGCCCCGGACGCTTCGGCGTCCGGGGCTGTGTTTTTTCTGGTTGCCGTGCGGGACAGGGGATGCTTACAAATTAGGCAAAAGTCCGGCATCATGGAGCTTTTGCAGGCTCATGAGGACCCCCAGCTTGGCGTGATACCACGTCAGGCCACCCTGAAAATACACAGCGTAGGGGGGACGGATGGGGCCGTCGGCGGAGAGCTCGATGGAGGCCCCCTGCACGAAGGCTCCGGCGGCCATGATAACGTCGCTGTCGTAGCCGGGCATGGCCCACGGCTCCGGGGTCACATAGCTGTCCACCGGTGCGGCGGCCTGGATGCCCTTGCAGAAGGCACACATGGCCTCCCGGCTGCCCAGCTCCACCGCCTGGATGATATCCCGGCGCACCTCCCGGCTGCCGGGGACCACACGGAAGCCCAGCGCTTCATAGCATCCAGCTGTAAAGATAGCGCCCTTTACAGAGGAGGCCACCACTGTGGGAGCCAGAAACAGCCCCTGATAGAAACTGGTGAGCAGACCCAGATTGGCGCCCACCTCCTTGCCGAGGCCCGGTGCATTGAGCCGGTAGGCGCAGCGGTCGATGAGATCCTGCCGGCCGCAGACATAGCCGCCGGTGGGAGCCAGACCGCCACCCAGATTCTTAATGAGGCTTCCCACCACTATATCGGCCCCCACATCCGTGGGTTCCTGTCGCTCCACCAGCTCGCCGTAGCAGTTATCCACCATGCAGATGATGTCGGGCTTACAGCTCTTGCAGAAGGCGATCAGCTGACCGATCTCCTCCACGGAGAAGGAGGGGCGGGTGGCGTAGCCCTTGGAGCGCTGGATGGTCACCAGCTTGGTTTTTTCGTGGATGGCGGCCCGGATGCCGTCGTAGTCAAAGCTGCCGTCCGGAAGCAGATCTACCTGGCGGTAGCTGACGCCGTATTCCCGCAGGGAGCCGGGAGAGGGGCGGATGCCGATGACCTCCTCCAGGGTGTCATAGGGCGCCCCGACGGGGCTCAGCAGCTCGTCGCCCGGCAGGAGGTTGGCCCCCAGCGCCAGTGCCAGCGCATGGGTGCCGCAGGTGATCTGGGGCCGGACCAGCGCCGCCTCCGTGTGGAACACGTCGGCATAGACACGCTCCAGATTGTCCCGGCCCTCGTCGTCGTAGCCGTAGCCGGAGGAGAGGTTAAAGTGGGTGGCATTGAGACGATTCTTGTGCATGGCGGAGAGAACTTTGGCCTGATTATACTCGGCAATGTCGTCCACACGGGACATTTCCTCGTCCAGTTTGTCCAGCACTCGCTGTCCAAAATCCAGCACCTCCGGACTGATGCCCAGCTGCTGATACATTTCATTGGTGGTCATGGGATCGTTGCTCCTTACTTAGATTCATTTCCTGGGATATGCTCCGGGAACCGGATGCCCCGGCACTTCATTAGCATCCGGATGGGGTAGTCCCGATCCAAATAGTTCTTGCTGTACCACTCATAGGTGGCGGCGGGCAGATGCTGCAGCTCCGGGGCCTGACACCGGAACAGCTCGAAGGTCCGGCGGTCACCGGAGAGCAGTGCCGCCATCAGCTCCAGCTGTCCTTCCTGCCGCAGCCGCTCCAGACAGGCATCCATGATGACGGCGCAGGAGCGCTCCTCCTCGTCGGCGTAGAGCTCCTTGTTGCCCAGCCAATAGAGAAATTCCTCCGGGTCCAGATCCAGCTTGGTGGTGATCTGGCTGAGCTTGTAAAATTCCTTCCAGTCCCGTTTTTGCAGCACCTCCATCAGGTACTGCACCAGACCGTCATCCAGCGCCACGCAGTCCAGAAACACCTCGAAGGCGTGCTTGCCTGCATCGGGATCCGGGGCCGTCTCGGAGGGCTCCTCCGCCGGGGAAGCCTCCTGTACGGGGGCCAGCTGTACGGCGCTTTGCAGCAGCTGCTGAAGGCTTGTGGCATCGTCCGCCTGCCGGTAAATTTCCTCCGGCAGCGTAACGCCGTCCTGCCGGGCGCAGGCCCGGACAAAGGCGGCGGTTCCCATCTGCTGCAGCTGGCGGCTCAGGGAGGCGGCCTTCTCCGCCATATCCCCCTCCGGCAGAGTGATGCCCTCCGGCGGCGTGCGGCGGCCCTCCATCAGCTGGGTCATGTATTCCAAATAGTGGTCAAAAAGAGTCATACCTTCTCCTCACTTTCCCCAAAACTCTATCACATGGCGGTTGTAATTGCAAGGGCATCCGTGCTATACTGGGAAAAAAGGAGGTGGGAGCGTGTATTTCGTATACATGGTATACTGCGAAGGAGATACCCTTTACACCGGAGTTGCACAGGACATTTGCCGCCGGATGCGGCAGCACACCGGCCGGGGAACAGCCTGCGCCCGGTATACACGAGCCCACCCGATACAGGCATTGGCGGCGCTGTGGGAGACGGAGGACAAAGGGACAGCCCTGCGGCTGGAATACCGCATCAAGCAGCTGACCCGGACGGAGAAGGAACGCCTCATCCATGAGGGTACCGCATTTTCACAGCTGCTGCCGCAGCTGGAGGTGTCCCGCTACCGGCGCAGACCGGGCATAACGCTGGAGATGTGTTTGGAGGGGAAAATCGATGCATGAGTGGTATGCAGCCCCTATGGAGGGGCTCACCGGCTGGCGCTGGCGGCAGGTGCAGCATGAGATGTTCGGCGGGGCAGCGCTGTATGTGACGCCCTTCGTGTCCCCCAACGGGAATTTGAGCTTCCAGCGCAAGGAACTGGAGGAGCTGGACCCGGAGCGAAACCGGGGTATTCCGGTGGTGCCGCAGATCCTCACCAACCGGGCGGAGTACTTCGTCTGGGCTGCCAAGGAGTGCCGCAGCCGTGGTTGGGCGCAGATAGACTTGAATCTGGGCTGTCCCTCCGGCACCGTGACGGGAAAGAACAAGGGGGCGGGACTGCTGCGCCAGCCGGAGCTGCTGAGACAGCTGCTGGACGGCATTTTCGATGCCCTGCCGGATATGAAAATTTCCGTCAAGACCCGTATCGGATGGGAGAGGGCGGAGGAGTGGCCGGCGCTGCTGGCCCTGTTGGAGACATACCCTATCTGCCGCCTGACGGTGCATCCACGGGTGCGGACGCAGTTCTACAAGGGGACGGCAGACCGGGAGGTGTTCCGCTGGACGGCAGAGCACACGGCGCTGCCTCTGTGCTACAACGGGGACGTCACCACCGTCCGTGACCTGCAGGAGATGGGGGAGACCTTTCCCGACGACGCCATCATGGTAGGCCGTGGACTGGTGGCGGACCCATCCCTGCTGCGGCAGGCGACGGGAGGCCCGGCAGCGTCTCTGGAGGAGCTGTGGGAGTTTCACGACCGGCTGTACGGCCTGTACTGCCGGGATTTTTCCGGCGACGTGCCGGTGCTGCACCATATGCGGGAGCTGTGGAACTATTTCTCCCGGTCCTTCCGGGAGACGGACACCCTGCTGCGGCAGGTGCGTAAGGCCGGGGACTGCCGGGCATATGAGACGGCGGTGCGGCAGTTTTTCTATGACGCAGAGCTGTACCACTGATGATATCTGTAAAGGAATCATGCTTTACGCAAAGAACCCCCGCTTTCCATAGAGGAAGCGGGGGTTCTTTTTTGCAGAGCTTCAGTTGAGAACATAGACGGTGCAGTAGCGCCGACCGAAGGAACAGGCATCGTCGTAGGAGTCAAACCACAGATCCAGCTTTGTTCCCTTGATGGCGCTGCCGGTATCGGAGGCCACGGCCATGCCGTACTCCAGATAACCGTCGTTGGTCAGAATATAGAACCGTGTGCCGAAGGGGAACACCGAGGTGTCCACGGCGATGTTGCCGTAGGCGGTGGGCCGCCCGGAGGCCGTCCAGCCGTGGATGGAGTAGGCGGTGGATTCGCAGGAGCCGTACACGGAGGAGAAGGCCATGGTGTCGCCGGAGGCGAACAGCAGATAGCCGGTGCCGTCATCAAAGGTCGTCACGTCCACCATGTAGTCAGATCGCTCCACGGAGGAGACCATGGTGCCATACTCGACGATCTCGGTGACGGCGTTGTCCTCGGTGGTGCTGACCAGCTCGGTGGAGACCAGCTTGCCGTCCCGGTAGGTGTCCTTGTAGGTCTCGACGACGGTGCCGGGAACGCCCTCCTGCACCACCTGTTCCGTTCCCTTGGCCAGCATATGGTTTACCACACGCTCTGTTTTGTAAGGGGTGGTGACGGTGACGTCACGGGTCTGGGAATACTCTGCCATAACGGAGACGGTAGGCGTCTCGCCGGTGGTGTCCACCACGACCATCTCGCCGTCGCCCACGGTGACGTCGGACCGGCGCAGCAGGTTATCCACCGTTTCCCGCCGGGTGGTCACCAGATAGGTGGCGCCCTGAGCGTCGGCTACCTGCACCTGCTGGCCCTTTACCAGCAGCAGCTGGGCGTCCCGGCTGCTGTTGTCGGCCCGAATGTCCAGCAGACCCGTGGTACGGTCACCGTCGGGCCGGCCGTCGATGATCTGCATTCCGGTCTCGTCCAGGATCATGTATACATAGCTGGGGTTTTCGATATCCTGCTGACAGAGGATCACGGTGGTGGCCAGCAGAGCCACCAGAGTAATTGCCAGCAGCAACCCCTTCAAGAGTCGGGGAGATGCGGATCGGTCCGTTGTTGGCCGGGCCGTCGTCTCCATTCTAATCACTGCTTCTTTCATAAAAAACCTCCCAATTCCGCCCTTCATTTCCGGGGTTCGGGGCGGTGGAAAATCACCTCGCAATGCATTTGTAACTTTTGTTACTTTTTTGAAATATGGGAGGAGTATATCACTTCCACCCACTTTTGTCAAGTTTTTTGGATTTTTCATGGGGTTACACACCACTTTTCACGGTTTTGTGCGGGTATCTGACAGGTAAAAAACGGCAGCTGCCGAGGCATTGGTTACAGAAAAGTTACCGACGGTGACAACGGTTGTAAATAAAGATTGAAGAATGGGGTGGGGCGTGGTATAATAAAGAAAACTATCACAGCGGAGGGGTTCTATGCGGCCTGAATTTATCCCCGTGGGGCAGATCGTCAACGCCCACGGTATCCGGGGCGAGGTAAAGCTGAATCCGGCCGGGTTCGATCCGGCCTTTCTTGCGGCGTTTGACACGCTGTATATCGGCGGAAAAGAGACAAAGGTGAAGAGCGCACGGGTCCACAAGTCCACGGTGCTGCTGGCGCTGCCGGGAGTGGAGGATATGGATGCTGCGCTGGCCCTGAAGGGAAAGCCCGTCTTCATCCGCCGGACGGATGCCCACCTGCCGGAGGGCGAATATTTCGATGCTGAGCTGGAGGGGCTGACGGTGCTGGACGACGAGAACGGGGAGGATTTGGGAAGGCTCACCCGTGTGCTGAACTATCCGGCCCACAAGGTCTACGAGGTCCGGGGGAAGCGGGAGTATCTGATCCCGGCGGTGCGGGAGGTGTTCATCCGTGGGGTGGACATGGAGACCGGCACCATGCGGGTGCGGAACATGAAAGGACTGGCCACGGATGAGGATTGACATCATGACCCTGTTCCCGGACGCCATCGACGCCATGATGGGGCAGTCCATTATCGGACGGGCGCAGGCCAAGGGACTGGTGACCATTACCGCCCACCAGATCCGGGAGTATACCACCAATAAGCAGATGCAGGTGGATGATTATCCCTACGGCGGAGGACGGGGAGCCGTCATGCAGGCGGACCCGCTGTACCGCTGCTGGGACCATATCTGTCAGGAGGCGGGGGAACGGGTACACACCATCTATCTTTCCCCCTGCGGGCGGGTGTTTGACCAGCAGGTGGCCAAGGAGCTGAAGGCGTCCTATGAGCGGATGATCCTGGTGTGCGGCCACTATGAGGGAGTGGACCAGAGGTTCATCGACGAGTGCGTGGACGAGGAGATCTCCATGGGGGACTTCGTACTGACCGGCGGCGAGATACCGGCCATGGCGCTGGCGGACTGCCTGTGCCGGATGGTGCCTGGGGTGCTGCCGGAGGAGAGCTGCTACACCGACGAGTCCCACTGGGACGGTCTGCTGGAGTACCCGCAGTACTCCCGGCCGGAGGAGTGGCACGGCCGGAAGGTTCCGGAGGTGCTGCTGTCGGGCCACCATGGGAAGGTGGATGACTGGCGGAAAAAGGAGTGCTATAAGCGTACCATGACCCGGCGGCCGGATCTCTTTGCCCGGTTCGATGAGACCAGTCTCACCACCAAGCATGACCGAAAGGTGCTGGCGGAGGCCAAGGCGGAATGGGCGGCGGAGCAGGAGTCTCCGGCTGCGGAATAAGACATAAAAAACCGCTACGTGAGCGTCACGCAGCGGTTTTTTCGGTTATTCGACATCGTCCTCCCGGAACAGCAGGGTGATGCACCACAGTCCGGCGATGCCCACCAGTGTATAGATGATGCGGCTCCATACCGATAGCTGTCCACCGAATATGGCGGCCACGCAGTCAAAGCGGAACAGGCCGATGCTGCCCCAGTTCAGAGCGCCGATAATGACGAGGATCAGGGCAATGCGGTCTACGATCTTCACGGTCAAACCTCCCATCTGTGAGATTGCTCTGTCAGTTTGCCCATTTGACGATGGATTATTCAGAAAATTCGTCAGCACGACAAAAATATTTTCAGATTCTGCGGAATTGACGTTGAAATAGCCGGGGGGACTATTGTATAATACAGGAAGAACAGGAACGAATCAACGGGCGGCCGGCGGCACAGCTCCGGCGGCGTCCACACACAAGGAGGAACAACATGAACAAGACCTTTGAAAAGCTGGGCTTTTACCCAGCAGATATCCTGCTGCCCAAGGATCAGGACATGACCAAATGGGCTGTGGTGGCCTGTGACCAGTTCACCTCCGAGCCGGAGTACTGGCAGGCGGTGGAGGAGAAGGTGGGCAAGGCTCCGTCCACCCTGCGGCTGATCCTGCCGGAGGCCAACCTCAAGGCCCCCAACGTGGACGAGTACATCTCCGGCATCAACGCCGCCATGGAGCAGTATCTGAAGGACGGCGTATTCCGGACGCTGGAGGATTCCCTGATCTATGTGGAGCGCCAGCAGTCCGACGGACGCATCCGCCATGGCCTCATCGGCATGGTGGATCTGGACGCCTACGACTTCACCCCCGGCTCCGGCGCCCTGATCCGTGCCACCGAGGGGACAGTGCTGGATCGCATCCCGCCCCGTGCCAAGGTGCGCCGTCACGCTCCCATCGAGCTGCCCCATGTGATGCTGCTGGTAGACGATCCCGATAAGACCGTCATCGAGCCGCTGACGGCGGCAGCCGATACCATGGAGAAGCTGTATGACTTCGACCTGATGCAAAACGGCGGCCATATTCGGGGCTATAAGCTGTCCGACAAGCAGGTGGACGCTGTGGCCAAGGCACTGGAGGACCTTGCCTCTGACAAGGCCATGCAGAAGAAGTACGGCGTTTCTGGCGTGGCGCCCCTGCTGTTCGCCGTGGGCGACGGCAACCATTCTCTGGCCACCGCCAAGGCCTGCTATGAGGAGCAGAAGAAGGGCAAGACTCCGGAGGAGTATCTGGCGCTGCCCTCCCGGTTTGCGCTGGTGGAGGTGGTGAACAACCACGACGACGCCCTGCAGTTCGAGCCTATTCACCGGGTGCTGTTCGGCGTGGATCACGAGAAGTTCATGAAGGCATTTCAGGCTGCCTACCCCAACGCCTACGAGGGCCGGGGCGAGGGCCACACCATTGAGTTCGTGTGGAACGGTGAGAGTCATTTCATCACCGTCCCTGATCCCAAGGTACAGCTGGCGGTGGGTACCCTGCAGGGGGTCATCGATCCGTACCTGAAGGAGAACGGCGGCGAGGTGGACTATATCCACGGCGACGACGTGACCCGTGAACTGGGCTCCAAGCCCGGCAACATGGGCTTCCTGCTGCCGGCCATGGGGAAGGAACAGCTCTTTAAGACCGTCATGGCTGACGGCGTGCTGCCCCGCAAGACCTTCTCCATGGGTCACGCTCAGGATAAGCGCTACTACATCGAAGCCCGCCGTATCACCAAGTAAACAGAAACGAAAAATCTCCCTTCTATCGAAGGGAGATTTTTTATGCGTATCAAAGGGGATATACTCACGCCTGCGGCACCGCACCGCTGGCGATGAACATGGCGTCGCCAAAGCTGAAGAACCGGTAGTGCTGCCGGACAGCCTCCTCGTAGGCCGCCAGAACGTGCTCTCGCCCCGCCAGCGCCGACACCAGCATGATGAGGGTGGACTCCGGCAGGTGGAAGTTGGTGATCAGCCCGTCCAGCACCTTGAACCGGTAGCCGGGATAGATGAAAATGTCCGTCCAACCGGCGGAGGCGGTCATGGTGCCATCCTCGGCGGCCCAGCTTTCGACGGTGCGGCAGGAGGTGGTGCCGACGCAGATGACCCGTCCGCCGCTGCGCTTGGTCTCATTGATGAGATCTGCCGTCTCCTGTGGGATGACGCAGTATTCACTGTGCATCTCGTGGCCCTCAATGGTGTCTTCCTTCACGGGTCGGAAGGTGCCAAGCCCCACATGAAGTGTTACGTATCCAACCTTTACACCCATTGCCTGCACACGCTCCAGAAGCTCCGGAGTGAAGTGAAGTCCGGCGGTGGGGGCGGCGGCGCTGCCGTTGACCTTGGAGTAGACGGTCTGGTAGCGCTCCCGGTCCTGCAACTCCTCCTTGATGTAGGGGGGCAGGGGCATTTTCCCCAGTTGGTCCAGCACCTCCAGAAAAATGCCCTCGTACTCGAAATGCACCAGCCGGTTGCCGCCGGGCAGCTCTTCGGTGATCTCGGCGGTGAGCTGCCCATCTCCGAAGGAGACACGGGCGCCGGTGCGCAGCTTCTTACCAGGCCGCACCAGACATTCCCACGTGTTTTCACCCCGGTCAATGAGCAGCAGGATCTCACAGGCTCCGCCGCCGGGGAGCCGATGACCCAGCAGCCGGGCCGGGAGAACACGGGAGTTATTGAGGATCAGGCAGTCGCCGGGCCGCAGATAGTCCGGCAGATCGTAGAAGTGGCGATGTTCCCATGCGCCGGTATCCTTATCCAGCACCAGCAGGCGGGAGGCATCCCGCCGGGGGATGGGGGTCTGGGCGATAAGCTCTTGGGGGAGTTCAAAATTAAAATCACTGGTTTTCATAAAAAACGACCTGTTTCTTCCGTAGTTTCCGGGAAAATTCCGTGACTTATATTATACTATACGTTTCCCGCCGCTTCAACCTTTTTATCTCTCTCTTGACTTGACGGCGCAATCTGGTAAGATAGGGGGAGTATAACCACGATGATAAAGGAGAAATTCCATGTTTGAGGTCATTAAAACGGAGGGTACCGCCCGTCGGGGCCGTTTCCGGTGCGCCCACGGCGGCGAGGTACAGACGCCGGTGTTCATGAACGTGGGAACACAGGGGGCCATCAAGGGAGGCATAGATGCCTTCGATCTGAAGGAGCTGGGATGCCAGATCGAGCTGTCCAACACCTATCATCTGCACCTACGCCCCGGTGATGATGTGGTGCGGCAGATGGGTGGACTGCACCGGTTCATGCGGTGGGACGGCCCCATCCTGACGGACTCCGGCGGCTTTCAGGTGTTCTCTCTGGCGGGGCTGCGGAAGATCACGGAGGAGGGCGTCACCTTCGCCAGCCATCTGGACGGCCACCGCATCTTCATGGGGCCGGAGGAGAGTATGCAGATCCAGTCCCATCTGGGATCGGACATCGCCATGGCCTTTGACGAGTGTGTGGAAAATCCGGCCCAGTACGACTACGCCAAGGCCAGCTGTGAGCGAACCCTGCGGTGGCTGGAGCGGTGCAAGGCGGAGCACGACCGCCTGAATGCCCTGCCGGATACGGTGAACCCCCGCCAGATGCTGTTCGGCATCAATCAGGGGGCTACCTATCGGGACCTGCGGATCTGGCATATGCAGCAGATCGCCAAGCTGAACTGCGACGGCTACGCCATCGGCGGCCTGGCGGTGGGGGAGCCCACGGAGGTGATGTACGACATCATCGAGGCGGTGGAGCCCTATATGCCCAAGGACAAGCCCCGGTATCTCATGGGTGTGGGGACCCCCAGCAACATCATCGAGGGCGTGGCCCGTGGTGTGGACTTCTTCGACTGCGTCATGCCTGCCCGCAACGCCCGACACGGAAAGCTCTTTACATGGCAGGGCTCCCTGAACATCAAAAACGCCAAGTACAAGCTGGATGACCGGCCCATCGATCCGGCGTGCGACTGCCCGGTGTGCCGCCGGTTCAGCCGGGCCTATCTCCGTCATCTGTTCACGGCGGAGGAGATGCTGGGGATGCGTCTGGCGGTGATGCACAATCTGTACTTTTATAACAAGCTGACCCGGCGCATCCGGGAGAGCCTTGACGCCGGCTGCTTTGCGGACTTCCGGGCGGAGTACAGCCAAAAACTCGGTGAAAAGCTCTGATCTGGGTGTTCTGCAGCGGATTTCCAAAAAACTGGCCTGTCCCTCTTGCAAACAGGAACAGAATCCAGTATAATACATACCATATTGTGAAAAAAGGAGTTTTGTCCCATGATTCAGTTCGCATATGCTACAGACGGCACGACGGCTGCCGGTGCCGGCAACATGACCTCCACGATCATTATGATCGTCGTGATGATCGCTATTTTCTATTTCCTCCTGATCCGTCCCGAGAATAAGCGGAAGAAGCAGGCGGAGGAAATGCGCAACAGCCTGAAGAAGGGCGACTGGCTGACCACCATCGGCGGCATCTATGGCCGTGTGGTGAGCATCACCGACCGCACCGTGGTCATCGAGACCAGCGAGGATCGGGTCCGCATGGAGTTCGTCAAGTCCGCCATCGGTTCTGTGGGTACGCTGGATCAGCAGATGGCCGCCGCCCAGCGCCCTGCCAAGAAGTCCAAGGGTGAGCCTGTGGCAGAGGAGAAGGTCGAGGAGACCACCGAGGATAAGACCGAGGAATAAAAGCGAATAAAGCACCCTCCCCTGAATATGCTTGCAGTAAGAGCGATTCAGGGGAGGTATTTTTATGTCCGCAGGGAAACTGACGTGGGGCCGGCGGGACTGGCTGGGGTTGATGGCGCTGTTTCTTTCCAGCATTGCGGCGGATGTGATCGGGGCGCTGCTGGCGGTGAAGGGCATCCTGCCCATGGGGAGCGTGGCTGCGTGGGTTTATGGCGGTTGGGCGCTGGGCGCATTTCTGGGCGTGCGGGTGGCGGTGCGGGGGCGCAGCGGCACCGTGCAGGCTTCGCTGCTGCTGGCGGCAGGGGCTTATGTGTTGATCTGGCTGGTGGGTCTGACGGTGTTCGGTACGGCGGCCTTTGCCCATCACGGTCTGGGGATCACGCTGGCGGTGGTGGCTGGTGCGCTGCTGGGAGCCGTGCTGGGGCAGGGGAGACGGCATCGAAAAAAGAAGCCTGTTCGGCGGGGACGGAAACATCGAGGGACGATATAGAGTGTTCCATGGTGAAAATCACGAAAATCTCTCTGTGAGACATTTTTTGCTTGACGGGCCATGACGGCGGCAGCGGATGAAGTATCCCTGCGCCGCCGGGACGAGGGAGGGCAAGATGTGGTGGCGGTCTAAAAAAATCCCGCCCCATATCTTGTCCTTCCTTTGCGTAGGGGAGGAGGGTATTTTTCGAGGTTTTCGAGATTCACATAACACAATTTACATAACTATTTAACATAATTTACAAAAAACAGCAGCGCCAGCAAAAAGCTCTTGCGAAAATGCAGCGTTTGCCCTATCATATGTTATGGCAACCTCGTGAGTTATGTCGTGCTGCGGCAAGACCGCAGAACTTGCGCTTCTATCCGGCCGGCTTGTCTCATAGGATGAGACGAGGTGACTGGCCGCATGAGACGAGCATCACATTTTCACAGATGGCCCGGACGGAACACCGGCCTATGGCGGCTGGCGCTGCTGGGGCTCTGCTTCTGCGGGGGCATCCTGCTGGGGCAGCTGGCGGCCCGGAGCGTGCCGGAGGCATCCCGGACGGAGCTGGCCGCCTATCTGCGGCAGTACGCCGCCGTATGGGGCGAGACAACGGATCGCACCGCCTCGCTGCTGCGGGTGACAGGGGTGTACCTGCGCTATCCGCTGCTGGTGACGGTGCTGGGCTTTTGCGGCGCCGCCGGGGCGGCGCTGATCCTGCCGGTTCTGGCGGTGGAGGGATTTTTTCTTTCCTTTTCTGCGGGCTGCTTCGCTGCTGCGCTGGGGCGCAGCGGCGTTTTACTGGCCTTGGCGGCCTTCGGTGTGCGGTGCCTGATCGTGCTGCCGTGCAGCATTTACCCGGCCATGCTGGTAGGGGAGAGGGACCGCTGGAGGAAGCTGGCCGTCTGCGGGGCGCTGCTGCTTCTGGGTATGGCGCTGGAGCTGACGCTGGTACCGAGGCTGGTGCAGTGGGCACTGGGAACATTATCATGAGAGGAGTTGAGGACCTTGGCGGATCATATTGCGGCATACGGCAGCTATCTGGAACAGGAGAAGCACGCCTCCGCCAACACCGTCAGCTCCTATTTGCGGGATCTGAACCAGTTCCGCAGTTGGCTGCTGGAAAACGGGGCAGCCGATCTGCGGCGGGTCAAGACCGATACCATCAACGAGTACCTGAGGTATCTGGAGCGGCGGGGGAAGTCCCCGGCTACCGTGACACGCAGCGCCGCCTCGCTGAAATCCTTTTATGGGTATATGCAGGCCTCCGGGGTCATGAAGGCCAACCCCGCCAAGGCGGTGGTGACCCACCGGGCAGAGCGGAAGTACCCGGAGATACTGACCAACAAAGAGGTGGAGCTGTTTCTGGAGCAGCCCCGCTGCGTGGACGAGAAGGGCTTCCGGGATCATGCCATGCTGGAGCTGCTGTACGCCACCGGCATACGGGTATCGGAGCTCATCGGGCTGAATGTGACGGATGTGAACCTGACAGCGGGCTTCATCCGCTGCAGCAGCCGGGGCAAGGAACGCATCATCCCCCTGTACCACGGTGCGGTGAAGGCCCTTCAGGACTACATACGGGACATCCGGCCCCGGATCATCGCCAACGAGACGGAGACGGCCCTGTTCGTCAACATGAATGGCGAGCGCATGAGCCGTCAGGGCTTTTGGAAGATCATCAAGCACTATCAGGAGACGGCGGGCATCGAAAAGGACATCACGCCCCACACCCTGCGGCACTCCTTTGCAGCCCACCTGCTGGAGAACGGAGCAGACCTGCGAGCCATTCAGGAGATGCTGGGCCATGCGGATATCTCCTCCACACAGATATACACCCACGTGATTCAAAAGCAGCTGAAGGATATCTACAACAAGGCTCATCCCAGAGCATGAGAGACTGGCGGAGAGATACCTCTCCGCCAGTTTTGCATCCCCTGAAGGGCCGCCGTCATCTCCAATGTTTTTGCCGCTGCGTGCAAAGCACGAACACTCTTGCTTTGAAGGAATTGATGCCTACGAGGAAGAAATTGCCCAAGACGGCAATATCATTGAGGTGGACTTTGAAATCGGTCTTGACGCAGATGAATAGGATGATAGCTACTCCTCATTGGGAGAAATGCCAAAGAGGGTAGCTGAGGCATTCCCTGATTTTAATTTCTACTGTATAGAGCAAACTGATGCATACGGAGTTGCTGCAAATTCAGAAGCGACGATGAAGCATGGTGAGTTTGTATGTGTTTCTGGTGATTCTGATGGAAATTTTGGTAAACGGGTCATTGGACATATAATCGATGGCAATATAGTTTTTACAGAAGAAAATATTGACATGGATGAAGGAATGCAAATTTTATTTGAGGAAGAATCATGGAAAACAGGGAGCATCACGCCCCCTGTTTTATGTCCTTATCAAGAGCGCTGTGTTCAGAATGTCGAAAACCTTCTTCAGGTAGTCTGCGGCTCGATGGTAACCGGTAAAGCTGTTTCATAGAAGCTTCACCTCCGTGAGCGAAACTTGGCGCTTTACAGGGGGTGACAAATACGGTATAATAAACTGATATCATATTTTCGGCAGACGGTATGCCTGCCCGGAAGGAGATGACTTTTTGCAGGTAAATCAAGTGCGGGCGGGTGCGATCCTCTCCTATGTCTCCATGGCAGTGAGTACCATCCTCTCGCTGGTATATGCCCCCATCATGAAGGGGCAGCTGGGGACCAGTGAATACGGCGTATACGGTTCCGTAGGCCCCATCATCGCATATCTTCTGCTGCTGAGTATGGGACTGGGCAGCGCCTATATGCGGTATTACTCTCAGGCCAAGGTGGCGCAGGACCGCCGGACCATGGCCAAGCTGAACGGAATGTTCCTTGTGACCTACACGGTGCTGGGTCTGGTGCTGCTGGTGCTGGGCTTCACACTGGCGGCGCATCCGCAGAACGTGTTCGGTGCCAAGTGGACAGAGGAGGAACTGGCGCTGGGCGCCAAGCTGCTGCGGATCATGTCCGTCAATGCGGCTCTGTCGTTCCCCATCAGCGTGTTCGAGTCCAACGTCAATATCAACGAGCGGTATCTGTTTTTGAAGCTGGTGGCCATGGCCAAGTCGGTGCTGAGCCCCATGATCTCCATCCCGCTGCTGCTGTTGGGGTATCACTCGCCGGCCATCGCTATCCTGAGTCTGATACTGACCATCGTCAGCGGCGTGGTGGAGGCATTCTACTGTCTCATCCGTCTGCGGATGCCCATCAGCTTCCGTGGCTACGACTTCGCCCTCATGAAGAGCATGATGGGCTTTACCTTCTATGTGTTCATCGCCGTGGTGGTGGATCAGGTGAACTACGGTATCGGTACCCTGATGACCACATGGATCCACGGTACGGAGCTCAGCGCCGTATACTATAACGCCAATCAGCTGAACGTGTACTATCTGTCCTTCGCCATGGCCATCTCCAATGTGCTGGCCCCCCGAGTACACCGCATGGTGGCCTCCAACACCCCCACCCGTGAGTTGGGGCGGCTGATGACCCGTGCAGGCCGTTTGCAATTCATCATGCTCATGTGCGTGTTTCTGGGCTTTGTGGCGGTGGGCCGCCCCTTTGTGGTGCTGTGGGCCAAGGGCGACGCCAGCTTTGCCATCGACTATCCCGTGGCGATTTTGCTGTTTCTCTCCACCATCATGTCCTCCATCCAGTTCGTGGGGCTGGAGATCCTGCGGGCCAAGGGAATGCACAAGTTCCGGGCCTGGGTCTATCTGGCGGCGGCAGGCGTCAACGTGCTGCTGATGATCCCCCTGTGCCGGAAGTGGGGTCTGCTGGGCGTTGCCGGCAGCATCCTTATCGTCACACTGCTGGGAAACGTCCTGCCCATCAACTGGTACTACTGCAAAAGGATCGGGCTGGATGTGAGACGGTTCTGGCGGCGCATCGCTCAGCTGCTGCCCTCCATGCTATTGCCGGCCATTGTGGCGGTGCTGATCGCCCGCTTCGCTCAGGTGGGCAGTTATCTGCAGATCGCTCTGTGGGGCTGCGTGTTCGTGGCCGTCTATGCCGGAAGTCTGTGGATCTTCGGCATGAACCGCTACGAGCGGGGACTGGTCAGCAGTATGCTGGGCAAGATCTTCCGCCGTGGCAGGAGATGATCCTTACAACGTAAAAAAGGACCGAACGGCTGTGCCGCTCGGTCCTTTTTTACAAAATCAGCAGCAGTCCGATGGCGATCAGGACCTCCTCATCGGCCTCCTCCCGGAACAGGAAAAAGAGGATCAGCAGAAGCAGCAGATCCCCGGAGTCGATGTCCCCCAGATGGAGCCGGGACAGCAGCCGGTCCAGAAACCGTCCCTCCGGCGGACGGGGAGATGGCTCCTGCGGCTTGGGCGGCCCTCCCGGCGGAGGACTGCCCGGTGACGAGTTGCCGCCCGGCGGCGGGGGATCCGACGGCGGGGGAGGGGGCGGTCGCCCGGAAATGGGCCCCGGAGCCGGTTCCTGTTGGGGGATGCGGCTGTATGCCCCCTGCTCGTTGCGGATGTACCGGTTATACACGCTATCCCTCCCATTCCGACAGGAATTTTTTCCCCAGATGGATGAGCCTTGCCAGATGTGCCGCCCGTTCCACCTTGCCCTGCTTTTCCGGCTTCAAAAACGGCCGCAGGGCGTTCAGCAGCTGCATGGAGGCGCTGTTGCTGCGGCCGTATTCCTGTGCCAGCGGCAGAAGCTTCCCCAGCAACGCCGGGTCCAGCCCGCCCAATCCGCCAAAGCCTGCCGTCCCTCCGCCCGTCTGATCCGCAGGACCGGCGGGCGGAGGAGGTGGCGGCTCCGGTGCGCTCTTCTCCGCACCACCCAGAGTTCCGGAAAGCTGCTGGGCCAGCTGCATGATCTGGGCCATGCTGCTGGGGTCTGACAGCAGTGTATTCAGTTTCTCGTCCATCTCCGACACACTGCCGTCCTCCTCTCTATCCCTGCAGACTGTCCCGGATGCGCCGCAGCAGGGCGGCCCCCTCCGGGGTAGACATGACGCTCTTGAGCATCTGCGCCATCTGCAAGGTGTTGCCCGCCGCAGCCTCTCCGGCGGCCTGCTGAAGGGTGCGCCCACCGTCCCCGCCAGATAGAAGCTGCATCAGCCGCTGACCGTCGGCGGAGGTCATCAGCGACTGCACGGCGTTAGGGTCCCGGCGCAGTCGGTCGATAAGTTCCTTCTGATCCATAAGCTGCCTCCTTGGATAGGTCTTGATACTGCCAATATATGTGGCGGCAGCGGGAAAAGTGCCTGCCCCTCATGCAAAAAGCTGCCGGAAGCAATGCGTACTTCCGGCAGTCTGATATAAGTATTCAGTTTTCTGCGCCCTGCCCAAAGTCACAATAGGGCCGCAGGGTACACTCCCCGCACCTGGGAGAGCGGGCGGTGCAGACGGCCCGTCCATGGAGCACCATCCGGTGGCAGAAGTTGTTGGACTCCTCCGGCGGGATGCACTGCCGTAGCTGCCGCTCTACCTTCAGCGGGTCCTTGCTGCCGTCGGTAAGGCCAAGACGGCCGGTGATGCGGATGCAGTGGGTGTCGCAGACATATCCCTCCTGCCCGTAGATATCCCCCAGAACGAGGTTGGCGGTCTTACGCCCCACGCCGGGGAGCCGCAGCAGCTGCTCCATGGTGTCCGGCACTCTGCCGCCGAACGCCTCCCGCAGCATACGGGCCGAGGCTACGATATCCCGCGCCTTGGCACGCCAGAAGCCGCAGGAGTGGATGTATTGTCCCACCTCATCCACGTCCGCCTCCGCAAAGGCCTCCAGCGTGGGGTAGCGGGCAAAAAGTGCCGGGGTCACCAAATTCACCCGTGCGTCGGTACACTGGGCCGCCAGCCGCACGGAAAACAGCAGCTCATAGTCCTTGCCATAGTCCAGAGAGCATTGTGCATCTGGGTACAGGGCCTTCAGCGCCGTGATGATGGCGGAGACCTCCTGTTTGCTTTTCATCTGTGCATCACCTCTCACCCATTGTACCAGACCGGCGGGAAAAATGCAAATAGGGGGTGCAAACCGGAAAAGAATGTGGTATAATCCAACTGATTTTGCGGACACGGAGCTTCCGGCCCGCAGCGAAGAGGAGGTGCCGTGATGCGGCCGCTGGCAGATGAAATACGACCTCAGACACTGGACGAGGTAGCAGGACAGAAGCACCTGCTGGGGGAGGGGGCGCTGCTGCGCCGCCTGATCGAGAGCGGGGCGGAGGCCAACCTGATCTTCTACGGCCCCTCCGGCACCGGCAAGACCACCATTGCCAACATCATCGCCCGCCGGACGAAAAAGACCCTGTACCACCTCAATGCCACCACGGCGTCCCTGCAGGATGTGAAAGCGATCATCGGCGACGTAGACACCATGATGGCCCCCAATGGGGTACTTCTGTATCTGGACGAGATCCAGTACTTCAACAAAAAGCAGCAGCAGAGCCTGCTGGAGTTCATGGAGAACGGCAAGATCACCCTCATCGCCTCCACCACGGAGAATCCTTTTTTCTACGTGTATAACGCCCTCCTCTCCCGGAGCACGGTGTTCGAGTTCAAGGCCCTGACACCGGAGGAGACGGTACCTGCCGTGGAGCGGGCGCTGGCGCTCCAGCAGCAGCGCAGCAGCCTGCCCCTCTCGTGGGAGGAGGAGGTTCCCCGGCTCATCGCCGCCGGGTGCGGCGGGGATGTCCGCAAGGCTGTCAACGCTGTGGAGCTGCTGTATCAGTCCGCCAAGCCCAGGGACGGAGGGCTGCTCCTGACGACGGAGGATGCACAGGTGCTGGCTCAGCGCAGCGCCATGCGATATGACCGGGAGGGGGATCAGCACTACGACCTGCTGTCGGCGCTGCAAAAATCCATCCGTGGCTCGGATCCGGATGCGGCGGTGTACTATCTGGGGCGGCTGCTGGCGGCGGGAGATCTGCTGAGCCCCTGCCGTCGGCTGCTGGTCATCGCAGCGGAGGACGTGGGGCTGGCCTATCCACAGGCCATCGTGGTAACGAAGGCCTGCGTGGACGCTGCCCTGCAGCTGGGCCTGCCGGAGGGACGGCTCCCGCTGGCAGAGGCGGCGGTGCTGCTGGCCACAGCTCCCAAGTCCAATTCCGCCCACAATGCCATCATTGCCGCCATGCAGGACATCGACCACGGCAAGGTGGGGCCGGTGCCACGGCACTTGCAGAATGTCCACGCCGACAGCGCCGGAACGGGAAAGGTTCCGACCTACAAATATCCCCACGTTTACCCCAATCACTATGTAAAGCAGCAATACTTGCCAGACCTTGTAAAGGACGCTGTTTACTACGAATACGGCCCCAACAAAACAGAGCAGGCCGCCAAGCGCTACTGGGACGAGATCAAGGGCGATAGCGCCAGCCGCTGACGCTGCCGCCGGTGATTTGATAGTGCAGCGGCGTGGGGAAGTCAGGCTGCCCCAGCTCCTGCACCATCTGCAGCTTGATCTTGCCGGTCTGAGGCTGGATGGAGCGGATGTAGACCGACACCAGCCGTCCCTCCGGGATATCCTCCCGGCTGTCCGCCAAGCCCGACAGGTTGGGCGTCAGCTCCACGAAGCAGCCATAGGGCTTGCAGCTGCGGACAATGCCCGGCACCGTCTCGCCCACCCGGAAGCGGGCGGCGTTCTCCAGCCACGTTCCCAGCAGCTCCCTGTGACTGAGAACGATGCGCTTTTGCTGTGGGTCGATGCTCTGCACCACGGCACGGATGCGCTGGTGCAGGGCGAAGCGCTCCGCCGGATGGCGGATGCGTGCCACGGAGATATTCGCCAGCGGCAGCAGGGCTACAAGGCCACAGCCTACATCCACGAAGGCCCCGAAGGGTGCCAGATGCGTTACCTGCCCCCGAATCACCATGCCGGGCGTCCCGTGGCGCAGGATGTGCTCCATGGCCTCCTCCTGCGCCAGACGGCGGGAGAGAAGAAATTCCGTGCTGCCATCGGCTGCTATGCGCTGACCCGTCACCTGAAAACAGACGCTGCGCCCCACGCAGGACAGCGCAGCGATATCCCGCTGAGCGCCGGAGAGAAACGGTGCCGCCACCTGATCCTGTGGGATGATGCCGCCGCAGCCTCCCGGCCGAAGGTGCAGATTGCGCTGGGCATCGCACCGCAGGACGGGGGAGGCGAGTATTTCGTGGGACGCCAGTGCATCCTGCAGCTGCCGGAGCGTACAGGGCTTCCGGAATCCCTCCGGCAGCGGCCATTTATATTCTTCCATCATGACACACCCTTACATTCAGATATCCCATACTATGCGCCGGTACAGGCGTGCTTGAACGAAAGGAGCGCCTATGGATCTGAAGCTGCACGATATCGTAGAGATGAAAAAAGAACACCCTTGCGGCAGCCGCCGCTGGGAGGTGCTGCGGGTAGGGATGGACCTGAAGCTCCGCTGCTGCGGCTGCGGACACGAGGTCATGGCCCCCCGCCGAAAGCTGGAGAAAAGTATCAAACGCATGATTACAGAGGAGGAATCGATATGAGACCCAAATGGACCCGTTATCTGGCCATGGGAGTGGCTCTGCTGCTGGCTGTCTTGATGCTGGCAACGCTCATTGTGCCATACCTGAGCCTGTGAACCCACGGCCGGGGATCGGCGTATGCGGTACATGGGGAGAGGACCGATGGGGTCCTCTCTTTTTTTGACGCTTTTTTCCGGCGGCGGACGGTATAATGTGTCCAGCGGAAGGGGGGAAGCGGCGTGACGGTGGTGTATCTGGACCGGGTGTTCCTGCTGAATCTGTTGGTAGACTATCTGCTGCTCCTGACCACGGCCCAGCTGGCGGGTATCCCCCTGCGGAGGGGAAGGCTGGCTTTGTGCGCCGCCGTCGGGGCGCTGTACGCCGGTGCGGTGTTCCTGCCGGGGCTTAGCTGGCTGTCGCACCCTTTGTGCCGGACGGCTGTGGGAGCCGCCATGGCGCTGGCGGCGTGGCGGCGGGAGGCCCATCCGTGGCGACTGACGGCGCTGTTTTTTCTGCTGGCCGGAGGGCTGGGAGGTCTGGTGCTGGCGCTGGGGCTGGCCTCCGGCTCCGTGGCGGCATATGTGGGTCGGCTGTATCGGGCAGAGATCAGCTGGCCGGTGCTGCTGGGCGCAGCGCTGGGATTTTATGCGCTGCTGCATCTGGTATTCCGGCAGGCGGCCAGACATGGGGGAGGAGAGATCATGGACGCAACCATATCCATCGGAGGACAGAGTCGTGCCGTGCGGGTGCTGCACGACACGGGAAACACCCTGCGAAGCCCCGTCACCGGACAGCCGGTGCTGGTGCTGGAGCAGACGTCGCTGGGCGGGCTTCTGCCGCCGGAGGTGGAGCGAATCGTGACCCGGCGGGCCCCGCCGGAGGAGCGCATGGCCCAACTCCACGCCACGGACTTGGGCAGACGGTTCAGTCTGCTGCCCTTTTGCAGCATAGGAGCCCCGGAGGGACTGCTGCTGGCGGTTTGCAGCGACAGCGTGCAGATCGGCGGCACTACATATCCCCGGACGCTGGTGGCCCTGTCGCCGGGGCCGGTCAGCGACGGCGGCGGGTATCAGGCCCTGTGGGGCGGAACGGAGAGGGGGAAGCATGAAAAAGCTGTTCAGGCGGCTGCTGGCGTGGCTGCACAGTCTGCGCAGGCGGGATAAGGTCATGTACATCGGCGGCAGCGACACCTTGCCGCCGCCTCTGCCCAGAGAGGAGGAGACGGAGGTCATCGCCCGCCTGGAGCAGGGAGACCCACAGGCCCGGCAGACGCTCATCGAGCGGAATCTGCGGCTGGTGGTGTATATCGCCCGCCGGTTTGAAAACACCGGCATCAACATCGAGGACCTGATCTCCATCGGCACCATCGGACTCATCAAGGCCATCAACACCTTCCGGGCGGATAAGAACATCAAGCTGGCCACCTATGCCTCCCGCTGCATCGAAAACGAAATTCTGATGTTCCTGCGGAAAAACAGTAGCCAGCGGACGGAGGTGAGCTTCGACGAGCCACTGAACACCGACTGGGACGGCAAGGAGCTGCTGCTCAGCGACGTACTGGGGACGGAGGGGGACGTGGTGCTGCGGCCCATTGAGGCAGATGCAGACCGCAAGCTGCTCAGTGACGCCGTAGGGATGCTGTCCCAGCGGGAGCGGGATATCATCACCATGCGCTTCGGCCTGTGGGGGCAGAAGGAACTGACACAGAAGGAGGTGGCCGACCGCTTGGGCATCTCCCAGTCCTACATCTCCCGTCTGGAAAAACGCATCATCCTGCGTCTGCGGCGTGAGATCGTGAAAATGAGCTGAATAAAAGAGCTGTAAGGCAACTTAGCCTTACAGCTCTTTTTACTCATACCGGGGTTCTCAGGGCTCCAGAAACAGGGAAGCGGGCCGGTTGATGACCATCATGTTGTAGTATTTCAGCAGATGATAGTCGTCCTTATCCAGCTTCACGGTGTCCAGCAGCCGGTCGTTCTCCTCCAGCAGATCCTTGGAGATCAGCACCTTCAGGGCCACGGGGGCGAAGAAGGGGGAGCTGCCGATGCCGGAAAGCATCCCAACCGCCGGGGTGCGGGTTTGCATGGGGTTGAGCATACAGATGTACATTTTTTCCGCCGCATTGATCTGGTTGTGGAGAACCATATGGGTGATGGTGTCATAGGGCTTCATCTCGCCGGTAAAGAGGTGCTGACATTGATCCGGATCGTCGAAGCTCTCCACTCCCATATAGAGGATCACGTCGATGCCCTCGCCGTCGACGGCAGGGGAAAAGCGCAGCAGAGAGCGCACCAACTGATGGATGCGCCCGTCAAAGTAGTACATATAGGCCTGCGGGGTGTTGAAATAGAAATTGCCCGTCAGCACCTGCTCCTGATGAAATACCGGCGGCTGATAGTCGATAAAGCACTTCAGGTCGATATTCAGCGCCTGAGCAATGTCGTAGAGGGTCTCGATGTCGATGGTGATGGTGCCGTTTTCGTACTTGGAAAGGGTGGCCTTGCTCTTGTTGATCATGGCCGAAAACTGCTCGATGGTGTAGCCGCGGCTCTTGCGGTACTTCTTGATCCGCTGGCCCACATGATAGGAAAAGGAACCCATAGATAGCCTCCTTGTATATATTCGTACTGATTATAGCAGGCATTTTATAACAAGTCAACTGAAAGTTTCATTTTGTGAAACAATGGGAAAGGAGTTGGTTATTTTACCTTGTATTTGGAGATAGTATCTGGTATAATCGACATGATCTTATGTCGATAGGAGAAAACTTCTTTGAACTATTTGCAAGAACTATGGGCAGCGCTGGACTTCGGCTCCCTTCGAGATATTTTACTGCGGCTGGCATCGGTGTTCCTGTGTCTGACCACCCATGAGACCTGCCACGGGCTGGCGGCCTATGCCCTGGGAGACCCCACCGCCAAGCGGATGCACCGGCTGAGTCTGAATCCACTGCGGCACATCGACTGGATGGGTCTTCTGATGATGGTGACGCTGGGCTTCGGCTGGGCCAAGCCGGTGCCGGTGGATCCCCGCTACTTCAGAAAGCCCAAGCAGGGCATGGCGCTGACGGCGCTGGCGGGGCCGGTTTCCAACTTTCTTCTGGCACTGGTGCTGCTGGTGGGCGCCCGGATCATGGTGGACCACGCCGCCTATTCGGCACTGAATCAGGGGATACTGGACTTTCTAGTGTCTACGGCGGTGCTCTCCATCGGTCTGGGCCTTTTCAATCTGGTGCCAATCCCGCCGCTGGACGGTGCCAAGGTGCTGTTCTCCCTGCTGCCGGATCGGATGTACGACACGATGCTGCGGTATGAGCGCATCGGAATGTTCGTGCTGTGGGGTCTGGTGCTGCTGGACGTGGGCAGCGGGGCGCTGAACAGCGCCATTGCGTGGGTATTTCGGATATTCTGCCGGATCGTCGGCCTTTCTTGAGGTGTCAACATTGGATCATCCTATTTTCAAACTGGAAAAAGTGGTACAGCCCAAAACAGGGGAGACACTGGAGGACTTCGAGGGGCCTCTGGATCTCATTCTGTTTCTGCTGAACAAGAATAAGATCGAGATACAGGATATCCCCATTGCACTGATCCTGGACCAGTATCTGGCGTATCTGGAGCAGCGCAAGCAGATGGATTTAGAGGTGGCCAGCGAATTTGTCACCATGGCGGCTCACCTTATGTACATCAAGACCCGGATGCTGCTGAGCATTGAGGATGAAGAGGCCCAGAGCGAGATGGACGCACTGATCCAATCTCTGGCGGAGCGGCAGCGTGGGGATGCCTACGCCCGCATCCGGAAGCTGACGGAGCGCATGGGACCCATGAGTGAATTTGGCCGCAGCATCCTGACCCGTGGGCCGGAGCCCATGAAGCGGGGCAAGGTATACGAGTACGATCAGGAACCGGGGGATCTGGTCATCGCCATGCAGGAGGTGCTGGATCGCCGGGGTCAGGCGGAGACACCGCCGCTGCGGGCCTTTGACGAGATCGTCAAGCGGGAGCCGTATCCGGTGGAGCGGAAGGCCAAGGAGTTGGTGGAGCGGCTGAAAAGGAACGGCATCACCCGGTTTTTGCTGCTGTTCCGTGGCAGCCGCAGCCGCAGCGAGTTGGTGGCTACATTCATGGCGGTGCTAGAGCTGTGCCGGAACCATATCATCCGGTTGGCGGGCTCTGCCGCCGACTGCACGGTGACCTGTCAGGAGACGGAGGAGGAATGAGCGTGGAAACACGGGAGATGAAAGAGATCGAGGCCGCCGTGGAGGGCATCCTGTTTGCCTCCGGCGAACCGGTGCATATCGACCGCATCTGTCTGGCGGCGGAGCTGGATCGACCAACGGCGGAGCTTGTGCTGCAAAAGCTTATGGACTATTACAGCTTTGAGCGGCGTGGGATGCGGCTGCTGCGTCTGGAGGACAGCTGGCAGCTGTGTTCCGCCCCGGAGTATGCCGACGTTATCCGTCGGGCCTTTGAGATACGCAAGCCCGCCAAGCTGTCCCAGCCGGCGCTGGAGGTGCTGACCATCATCGCCTACTACCAGCCCACCACACGGGCCTATGTGGATCAGATCCGTGGCGTGGACAGCTCCTATACCGTGGGGCTGCTGCTGGACCGGCACCTTATCGAGGAATGCGGGCGGCTGCAGGTGCCGGGAAGGCCACGGCTGTACCGCACCACCAAAGCGTTCCTCCGGGCGTTCCACCTGAACTCGCTGGAGGATCTGCCGGAGATGCCGGGGATGGAGGCCGACGGCCAGCTGCGTCTGGCGGAGGACGGCTCCGTGCTGGATGATGCAAATGCGTAAAACTGCCGTATAAACGGCGAAAGGGGGGATCGGCTTGGTGGCACTGTGGATCATCGGCGGCATTTTGCTGCTGCTTATCCTGCTTCTGCTGCTGCGGGTGGGAGTACACCTCCGCTTCGGTGAACAGCTGGAGCTGACGGTCATAGCCGGTCCGGCCCGCATCCAGCTGCTGCCCCGGCCGGAAAAGACGGAGACAGAGCAAAAGACCAAACAGAAGAAAAAAGCCAAGGGAGAAGCACAGGAGAAGAAGCCTGCCAAGCAGCGGGAAAAGCTCTCTCTGAGCTTCGAGGATGTCCGCTCGGCGCTGCCGTACCTGTGGGAGGGCCTGAAGCGGGCGCTGGCTCGGACCCGGCGGCGGATGCGAATCGACCCCCTGCGTCTGTCCGTGGTCTTTGCCGGGGAGGACCCTGCTGCCGTGGCGCAGACCTATGGCTGGGCCAGCAGCGCCATGTGGACGCTGATGCCCCAGCTGGAGCGGCTGCTGAAGATACCGGACCCGCACATCCATCTGGGAACGGATTTCGGCGCAGCCCGCACCCGAATAGAAGGGGAGGCAGGCATCACCTTCCGCATCGGTGATCTGCTCATCATCGGCTTGGGCTTCGGCATCCCGCTGCTGAAATGGCTGCGGAAACGGAAAAAGGAAATCGAACAATCTGTGAAAGCGGCTTCGCCGCCGGCACAGGAGCAGACCGCATCATAAAGAAAGGAAGCTATACTATGGAAAACAACGAGAAGAAGAATCACTCCCTTATTGATCTGATGGATGCCTCCATGAGCAAAATTCGGGAGATGGTGGACTCCAACACCATCATCGGTGAGCCCATCCAGACGCCGGACGGCGTGACCCTGATCCCCGTGTCCCGGCTGAGCTTCGGCTTTGGCTGCGGTGGCGGGGACTACGGCAAGCAGACCCCCGCCATGTTCGGCGGCGCCAGCACTGCAGGTGTGAAGGTGGAGCCGGTGGCGTTTCTGGTGGTGAAGGACGGCGTGACCCGTGTGCTGCCGGTGGGCGTGCCTGCCGTGACCACGGCGGCCCGCATGGTGGAGATGGTCCCGGAGGTCATGGACCGGGTGGAGCACTTTATCGACAAGAGAAAAGAGGAAAAAGAGAGCTTCTGACGGAATAGAATAGGATCACCTGAGGGAAGAGGGTGATCCTGTGTACAAGCGAATCCTGACGGCAGTGACGGTGATCGTGCTGCTGTGCCTGCCCACGGCGTGGGCGGCGGATACTTCCGCTACAGCGGCCATTCTCATGGACGGCGATACGGGGGAGGTCCTGTACGAAAAGAATCCCGACCGGCAGATGCTCATTGCCAGCACCACCAAGCTGATGACAACCTTGGTGGTGCTGGAGCGTGGCGGTCTGGGGGATGTGGTCACAGTGACCCAGCAGCACATAGCGGAGGGCTCCTCCATGTATCTGAAGCCCGGCGACCGGGTGACGGTGGAGGAGCTTCTGTACGGTCTGCTGCTGTGCTCCGGCAACGATGCGGCGCTGGCTCTGGCGGACCACTGCGGCGGTCTGGAGCGCTTTGTGGCGGAGATGAACCGCAAGGCGGCGGAGCTGGGCATGACCGGTACCTCCTTTGCAAATCCCAACGGTTTGGATCAGGAGGGCCACTATTCCACGGCACGGGACATGGCCCGTCTGGCGGCCTGCGCCGTAAAAAACGAAACACTTGTGCGGCTGTGCTCTACCCGCAGCGTTACGGTGGGCGGCCGCACCATGACCAATCATAACCGGCTGCTCCGCAGCATCGACGGGTGCATTGGTCTCAAGACCGGCTACACCCGTGCGGCGGGGCGGACGCTGGTGAGCTGCGTCCGGCGAAACGGGCGGACTCTGGTTGCTGTCACGTTACAGGACGGCAACGACTGGGCGGATCACGCCGCCCTGTATGAATTTGGCTTCGGGCCGTAAGGAGGGATCCCGTGGAGGAACGTCTGCAAAAATGGATCGCCCGCTGCGGTATCTCCTCCCGCCGGGCGGCAGAGGAACTGCTGCGGCAGGGGCGTGTGACCCTCAACGGCCGGGTGGCCGGACTGGGGGAGAGCGGCGACCCGGAGCGGGATACCCTGCTGGTGGACGGAAGGCCTGTGGCTGCGGCACCGGAGCCGGTGTATCTGATGCTGAACAAGCCCAGAGGGTACGTCACCACCCTTTCCGACGAGCGGGGCCGCAAAACGGCGGCGGAACTGGTGGCGGACTGCGGCCGGAGAGTGTTCCCTGTGGGACGGCTGGATAAGGATTCCGAGGGGTTGCTGTTGTTCACCAATGACGGGACCCTGGCCCAACAGCTGCTGCACCCCCGGCATCAGGTGGACAAAGTTTATCAGGTGACGGTATCCGGCGCTCTGGAGGGGGCCGAGGAACGGCTCTCCCGGATGCGGATGCTGGAGGGGGAGCCCATTCAACCGGCACAGGTGCGCCGTCTGTCCCAAAAAGGGGAGACGGCGGTGCTGGAGGTGATCATCCATCAGGGCAAGAACCGGCAGATCCGCCGGATGTGCCGTCAGGCGGGGCTTTCCGTGCTGCGGCTGCGGCGGGTGCAGGAGCATACCCTGCATTTGGGGAACCTTCCATCTGGCAAGTGGAGATACTTAACAGATGGGGAATTACAAGACTTGAAGGGAAGCGATGGGGTTGAATAACAACGTGCTGCATACCATTCGCCAGCAAATGCCACAGTTTTCCAAGGGACAAAAGCGCATTGCCGCCTACATTCTGGAGCACTATGACAAGGCGGCCTTTATGACCGCCAGCCGGCTGGGACAGACGGTGGAGGTCAGCGAGTCCACGGTGGTGCGCTTCGCCGCCCAGCTGGGCTACGAGGGTTATCCGGAGATGCAGCGGGATCTGCGGGAGCTGATCCGTGGAAAGCTCACCTCCATCCAGCGCATTCAGGTGTCCAACGACCAGATGCAGGGGGATCTGCTGACCAGCGTCATGCAGCGGGATATGGACAGTCTCCGTACCGCCATCGAGCAGGTGGACCGGGGGCAGTTCGAGCAGATGGTGGACAAGCTGCTGAAGGCACAGCACATCTACCTGCTGGGGATGCGCTCGTCATCGTTTCTGACGGGGTATCTGAACTTCTATTTCCGCCTGATCTTCAAAAATGTGACACTGGTGCAGAACGCCGTGGCAGGGGAGACCTTCGAGCAGCTGGTGCAGGTGCAGCCCGGTGATGTGCTGCTGGCTATCAGCTTTCCCCGGTACTCCAAAATGACCGTCAATGCCGTGCAGTACGCCAGAGAAAAGGGGGCGGATGTGGTGGCCATCACCGACAGTACGCTGGCCCCCCTGTATCCGTTGGCCTCGGCAGCGCTGCTGGTCCGCAGCGACATGATTTCCTTTGTGGATTCCATCACAGCGCCGCTGAGCCTGCTGAATGCCCTGATCGTCACGGTGGGTCAGCGGAAAAACGAAGAGGTGCCGGAAACCTTCTCCGAGCTGGAGCGGGTCTGGTCACAATACAGTGTGTTCGGGAAAACGGAAGATGAGTAAAAAAGTGGTAGTTATCGGCGGGGGAGCCGCCGGAATGATGGCGGCCATTGCCGCTGCCGGCCGAGGGGCGCAAGTCACGCTGATCGAGCCCAACGAGCGGCTGGGAAAAAAACTGAATATCACGGGAAAAGGACGCTGCAACGTCACCAACAACTGTACGGAGGAGGCGCTTCTGCAAAATATCCCCCGTAATGGAAAATTCCTTTACAGTTCTTTTTCTGCCTTTAATAGCCAAGATGCCATGGCCTTTTTTGAGGAGCTGGGTGTCCCTTTAAAAACGGAGCGGGGCAACCGGGTCTTTCCCCAGTCTGATTGCTCCTTCGATGTATCCGGTGCTCTGAAGCACCGACTGGATCGCCTGAAGGTGCACTGGTCGCACGACCGGGCGGTTTCCATCGAGACAGAGGAAGGTGCTGTCACTGGCGTCTGTGGTGAGAAGGATACCTACCCGGCGGAGGCGGTGGTGCTGGCCACCGGCGGTGTCAGCTATCCCGCCACCGGATCCACCGGCGACGGCTACCGCATGGCGGCACAGCTGGGGCATGAGATCGTCCCGCCCCACGGTTCACTGGTTCCGCTGGTCAGTGAGGACGAGGCCTGCCGGCAGATGCAGGGGCTGGCTCTGAAAAACGTAGAGCTGACGGTGCTGAACCGGAAAGGGAAAGCCATCTTCCAGGAATTTGGCGAGATGCTGTTCACCCACTTCGGCGTCTCCGGGCCGCTGGTGCTGTCGGCCAGCGCCCATCTGCGGAATTGGGAGAAGGAAACCTACCGTCTCAGCATCGACTTAAAGCCTGCGCTGGACGAACAGAAGCTGGAGAGTCGTATCCTGCGGGATCTGGGTGAGGCCCCCAACCGCAGCGTGGAGCGCATCTTTTCCGGTCTGGTTCCCCACAGCATGGTGCCGGTGATACTGAACCGTCTGGGGATGGACCCCCAGCAGCAGGCCAACGCCGTGACCAGAGAGCAGCGCCGTGCGCTGGTGCAGCTGCTGAAGCACTTCACCATGCCCGTCACCGGGCCACGGCCTGTGGCGGAGGCCATCATCACCTCCGGCGGCGTGAAGGTAGGGCAGGTGCAGCCTGCCACCATGGCCTCCAAGCTGGTACAGGGGCTGTATTTTGCCGGGGAAATTCTGGATGTAGACGCCTATACGGGCGGTTTTAATTTGCAGATCGCATGGGCCACCGGCCATTGTGCCGGGGTCAGTGCCGCAGAGGAATAAGGAGCGAATCACATGGACAACAAGAGATACGCCGTGGCCATTGACGGCCCCTCCGGCGCAGGAAAAAGCACACTGGCCAAGGCCGCAGCGGCAGAGCTGGGCATCCTCTACGTGGATACCGGGGCCATCTACCGCACCATCGGCCTGTACGCCTGCCGCCGGGAGATAGACCCGCATGATTTGGCGGCCATCATCGCCCTGCTGCCGGACATTCAGGTGAGCATGGCCTACGGTGAGGACGGCCTGCAGCATATGCTGCTCAACGGGGAGGACGTGACGGACGTCATCCGTCGTCCGGAAATCTCCCGCTGGGCCTCGGTGGTCTCCGCCATCCCGGAGGTACGGGCCTTTCTGCTGGAGATGCAGCGAGAGCTGGCCCGCAGCCACAGTGTGGTGATGGACGGTCGTGACATCGGCACGGTAGTGCTGCCGCAGGCGGAGGTAAAGATCTTCCTGACGGCCTCGCCGGAGATTCGGGCCCAGCGCCGCATGAAGGAGCTGGAGCAGCGGGGAACGCCGCAGCCCTACAATCAGGTGCTCTCGGATATCCTCCAGCGGGATTGGGCAGACAGCCACCGGGAGACGGCACCCCTGCGGCAGGCGGAGGACGCTTTGCTGCTGGATACCAGCCATTTGGACTTTGACCAGAGCCGGGAGGCCCTGCTGCACATGATAAAGGAGAGGATCGGATGGTAAAAAATCGCTTTTACCGCTTTATCCGGGCCACATGGCGGCCCTTTGCCACGTTTCTTCACCCGCTGCGGGTGGAGGGACTGGAAAATCTCCCCAAGGATCAGCCGGTACTGCTGTGCGCCAATCACTCCAGCGCCGTGGACCCCATCCTGCTGATATGCGCCATGCGGCAGGACTTCCCCCTGCGGATCATGGCCAAGAAGCAGCTGATGAAAATTCCCGTGGTGGGAGCCTTTCTGCGGGCCATCGGCGTATTCGGTGTGGATCGGGGAAACTCCGACATTGCCGCCGTCAAGACCTCCATCCAGAGTCTGCGGGACGGCTGGAATCTGCTGGTATTCCCGGAGGGGACACGGGTCAAGGAGCCCGGCAGCGTGGATGTCAAAGGCGGCGTAGGCATGATGGCCATTCGCTCTGGCGTGCCGCTGGTGCCGGTGTTCATCGGCCGGGACAAGCGCCTGTTTCACCGGGTGTCCATCATCATCGGAAAGCCCTACGACCCGGTATATACCGGCCGGAAGGGAACGGCGGAGGAGTATCAGTCCAACGCCGAGGAGATCATGCGTCGGGCCTATGCGCTGGGAGGGATCCAATGGCAGAGGTAAGAGTAGCCAAAAGCGCCGGTTTCTGTTACGGCGTGGAGCGGGCTGTGAAGCTGGCGGAGGAGACAGCCCGTGAAAAGGGCGGCTGCGCCATGCTGGGCAGCATCATCCACAACGTCCATGTGGTGGCGGAGCTGGAGGCGCTGGGGGCCAGACAGGTGGACTCCGTGGAGGAGGTCCGCCCCGGCGAGACGGTGATCATCCGCTCCCACGGGGAGCGCAAGGAGGTCTTTGACCGGCTGGAGCAGCTGGGAGCCGTGTGTGTCAACGCCACCTGTCCCAACGTACTGCGGATCCAGCAGCTGGTGGCGCAGGCCGACCGGGAGGGGCGTATCCCCCTTATCATTGGGGAGCCTCGGCATCCGGAGGTCATGGGTGTAGCCAGCTGGTCGGATCGCAGCGTCATCTTTCCGGGGCCGGAGGAACTTGAAAAATGGCTCCTGCAGGAGCCTTCCCGGCAGTCTCTGTCCCTGACGGCGGTGGCTCAGACCACCTGCATCCGAACAATTTGGGAAACTTCCAAAGAAATTTTAAAAAAACTGTGTACAAACGCAAAAATCTTTGATACAATATGTAGCGCTACGCATAGGCGTCAGTTGGAGGCAGCCGAATTGGCGGCTCAGGCTGACGTAATGGTCGTGGTCGGAGATCGTAAAAGTGCCAACACGAAGCATTTAGCGGAGATCTGCCGTAAGGCTTGCCCTGTCGTGTATCAGATCGAACAGGCGGGGGAGCTGACGACGGGCTTTCTTTCCGGATGCACAATGGCGGGGCTTACGGCCGGCGCGTCCACCCCGGCGGGCATCATTAAGGAGGTATATACAACAATGAGCGAAGAAATCAAGAACATGGAACCCCAGGAAGAGAGCTTTGAGGAACTGCTGGACAAATCCTTTAAGACTTTAAATACAGGAGAGAAGGTAACCGGTATCGTGACGGCCGTGGGTCCCACCGAGGTTCAGGTGGATCTGGGCTGCAAGCAGGCGGGCTATATTTCCGCGGAGGAGCTGTCCGCCGATCCCAGCGTGAAGCCTGAGGACGTGGTGAAGGTGGGTGACGAGATCGAGACCTACATCATCCGTGTCAACGACGTGGAGGGCTACGCTATGCTCTCCAAGAAGCGTCTGGACGCCGTGAAGGTCTGGGAGGATATCGCTGAGGCCTGCGAGAACAAAACCACTCTTGAGGGCAAGGTCACCGAGGAGAACAAGGGCGGCATCGTCGTCAACGTCAAGGGCGTGCGTGTGTTCGTTCCCGCCTCTCAGAGCGGTCAGCCCCGTGGTGCCGATCTGAGCCAGATGATCGGCCAGACCGTCTCCCTGCGGATCACCGAGGTCAATCGCGCCCGCCGCCGTGTGGTGGGCTCCATCCGTGCCGTGCAGTATGAGGAGCGTCAGGCTGCTCAGGCCGCCATCTGGGAGAGCATCGAGGTGGGTAAGCACTATACCGGCACCGTCAAGTCCATGACCAGCTATGGCGTGTTTGTGGACATCGGCGGTGTGGACGGCATGGTACATATCTCCGAGCTGTCCTGGTCCCGCATCAAGAACCCCGCTGAGGTGGTTTCTGTGGGCGACACGCTGGATGTGTACGTCATCTCCTTCGATCCCGAGAAGCACAAGATCTCTCTGGGTGTGAAGGACCGTTCCTGCAATCCTTGGGACAAGTTCATGGAGACCTACAAGGTGGGCGACGTGGCTTCCGTCCGTATCGTGAAGCTGATGACCTTCGGTGCTTTCGCTGAGGTCGTTCCCGGTGTGGATGGCCTGATCCACATCTCCCAGATCGCCGATCGCCGCATCGAGAAGCCCGGTGACGTTCTGTCCGAGGGCCAGATCGTGGATGCCAAGATCACCGCTGTGGATGAGGAGAAGCAAAAGATCTCCCTGTCCATCCGTGCTCTGCTGAACGACGGGGACGAGGACGCCGAGTAAGCGTATCCTGAATAAGCTGTAAAACTGGCCCTCCGAGTATGCCGGAGGGCCAGTTGTTTGTATGTGCAACCAGAACCGAAAAAAGACACCCCGGTCAGTCAACTGGCCGGGGCGTTCGTTTACCATATTTGTCCGTGCAGGATGTATTTCTTGTAGCTGTGCCGGAAGTAGGCCCACTCGGCAATGCCCGTGATGGCCCAGGAGAAGATGTACAGCAGGAACAGGGAGGGGATGGTGCCGAAGTAGGCGAACACCGTGTACACCCAGATGACCCGGAACACGCAGGAGCCCATGATGACGATGATGGTGGGGACGATGCTGCGCCCAATTCCACGGGAGGCGGCAATGCTGGCGTCCATCAGGGCGCTGACACCGAAGGAGAAACCCATGATCTTCAGCCGCTGCATACCGGCGGCGATCACGTCCGCCTCATTGGCGAAAAGTCCAAGGAACTTGTCTCCGAACAGCAGCAGCAGTCCGCCGCAGATGCTGCCCACCAGAAAGGAATACAGCAGAACGATACGGTAGCTCTTGAGGATACGATCCGTCTTTCCGGCACCCCAGTTGCGGCTGACAAAGGTGGCGCAGCCGGTATAGAAGGCAGACATCATATTGAAGATCAGCGTATCGGCGTTGGCAGCTGCCGAGCTACCGGATACCATCACCGAATCGAAGCTGTTGACGCCGATCTGTACGAAGAGGTTTGCAAGGGCAAAGATGGCGTTTTGCAGGCCGGAGGGGATGCCGATCATCAGCACCCGCTTGGCGGCGGCCTTGTCGATGCCCAGCTTTTTCAGATGCACTCCGCAGGCATCCTTTTGGCTCATCAGATGCCGCATGATCAGTAGAGCGGACAGCCACTGGGCGATGGCGCTGGCGGTGGCCACACCGAGGGCGGCCATGTGGCACTGGATCACAAAGAACAGGTTCAGGGCCACATTCACCACGCCGGCAATGCTCAGATACAGCAGAGGCCGCTTTGTGTCCCCGGCGGCACTGAGGACACCATTGCCGAAGTTGTATACCGCCATGGCCGGCATACCCAGAGCGTAGATCCGCAGATACCCCACGGCACCGGGCAGCAACTCCTCCTTGGTATTCAGCAGCAGCAGCATGGGCTTCGCCAGCAGCAGACAGACCAGACACACCACGATACCGATACCGCTGCAGATGAGCAGGGAGGTGTGGATGGTCTTCTCCACGTCCTCATGACTGCCCAGCCCCAGTCCACGGGCCACGACCACGTTGACACCGCTGCCGATGCCAATGAGCAGTCCCGTAAACAGGGATACCAGCAGAGTGGTGGAGCCCACAGCGCCCAGCGCCAGATAGTCGGCAAATTTACCGGCAATGGCCACGTCGCTGAGGTTGAACAGCACCTCCAGCACCTGCGTCATCATCAGGGGCAGGCTGAACAGCAGAATATTTTTCCACAGGGACCCTGTGGTTATTTCAATCGAAAATAAACTTTTTTTCCCGTTTTTCTCCATCATATGTTCCTCCTTTTCACCATTTTTCCTCTCACGATCATACAGTATATCACGGCGCACATACTTCCACAACCCCCGTCGCTGCCATTTTTTAACGGGATTCCCCACACGGGAGTTGTGCAATATTCTGTATAAATCATGGAGAAGCCTGTGAAAAACGCCGAAAAGAAAAAGACGCCCCCGACACAATGGATCGACAGCGGCTTTTGTCCGGTATTTACGCTCTCCGCAGCTCCTTCAGTTCCTGCCGGATCTGAAGGAAGGCGGCATCCTCGCCCTGTTCCTTCAGAAGCAGCAGCCACCGGGTCAGCAGCTCGCTGGTCTCCGGATGGATGAAGCCGTGACCGTGCTCCGACCGGCACAGATGCCCCTTGGAGTGCTGGAAATAGTCGTAGGGAGAGGCATCGGTGTATTTCTCCTTCTGATACACCCGGCAGGCGGCGATGCGGTCACAGAACATCTCCGCCACATACTTCACCGGCATCTTGCAGCCGCCGATGAAGGGCGTTCCATCCTGGCCCCGGCAGTAGTCGATCCAATATTCAAAATGGTGGCGGTTGCGGCCCTTGTGGTGGAGCCATGACAGGCTGACGCCGTTGACCAGCCGCTCCTGATCGTTGGGACTGCGGTAGCCCTGATAGTATTTGGCGCTGCGCCAGAACTCCGTGGGGCTGTATTTGCTGAGATCATGGGTCAGTCCCTGCCAGTACAGTCCCAACCGGAAGCAGTATTTCCGCACCAGATGGCGGTGTCGGTTCACGGTACGCAAATGCTCCAGAATATGCAAGGCGGCGCCTCCTCTCTTGGATACTCCCTATTATAGCACCGCCCAGCCCAAAGGGAAAGGGGAACTTGACTTTTTTCCGGGAGTGTATTATACTGCATACATATTGTGTAACGGCACGGAAGGGAAGCAGTAAGCGGAGTGCGGAAGCTAAGAGAGGGAGCGGTGGGTGTAAGCTCCCGTGATGCGCCGCCCAAGTCGTCCCGGAGCCTTGGACTGAACACGGCAGTAGGTCCCAACGGTATGCCCTCCGTTATCGGGGCGGGGCGCTTGCCCCATGAGTGCGGGAGTCATCCCGAACAACAGGTGGTACCACGGATCACAGTCCGTCCTGTTCCGCATCGGCGGAGCGGGGCGGTTTTTTTGATGATAAAATCCAAATCAGAAGGAGAGAACATATGCGTAAAGAATTGCCGAAGGTATACGATCCCCGTGAGGTGGAGCCGCATATCTATCAGATGTGGATGGACAACGGCTGCTTTAAGGCGGACGCCGACCCGAAGAAGAAGCCCTTTTCCATCGTCATGCCTCCCCCCAACGTCACCGGCCAGCTGCACATGGGCCACGCCATGGACTCCACGCTGCAGGATATCCTCACCCGCTTCAAGCGGATGCAGGGCTATTCCGCCCTGTGGCTTCCCGGCACCGACCACGCCGGTATCGCCACCCAGATCAAGGTGGAGGAGCGACTGCGGGAGGAGGAGCACCTGACCCGCTATGATCTGGGTCGCGAAAAGTTCCTGGAGCGTGTCTGGGCCTGGAAGGAGAAGTACGGCAACCGTATCGTGGAGCAGCAGAAGAAGATGGGTGCCTCCTGTGACTGGTCCCGCTCCCGGTTCACCATGGACGAGGGCTGCTCTCAGGCGGTGCGTGAGGCCTTCTGCGAGCTGTATGACAAGGGCCTCATCTACAAGGGCAGCCGCATCATCAACTGGTGCCCCCACTGCCTGACGGCGCTGTCCGACGCCGAGGTGGAGTATACCGACAAGCCCGGCCACCTGTGGCATATCCGCTACCCGTTGGCCGACGGCAGCGGCGATATCGTGGTGGCCACCACCCGGCCTGAGACCATGATGGGCGACACCGGCGTGGCGGTAAACCCGGAGGACGAGCACTTCAAGCACCTCATCGGCAAGACCTGCATTCTGCCCATCATGAACCGTGAGATCCCCATTGTGGGTGATGATTACTGCGAGATCGGCTTCGGCACCGGCGCCGTGAAGATGACCCCTGCCCACGATCCCAACGACTTCGAGGTGGGCCTGCGCCACAATCTGGAGGTGATCCGTGTCATCAACGATGACGGCACCATCAACGAAAACGGCGGCAAGTACAATGGCATGGACCGCTATGAGTGCCGCAAAGCCATCGTCAAGGATCTGGAGGAGCAGGGCTATCTGGTCAAGACCGAGCCCTATTCCCACAACGTCGGCACCTGCTACCGCTGCCACAACGACGTGGAGCCCCTGATCTCCGCCCAGTGGTTCGTGAAGATGGAGCCTCTGGCCAAGGAGGCCATCCGGGTGGTGAAGGACGGCACCATCAAGTTTGTGCCGGAGCGCTTTACCAAAACCTATATCAACTGGATGGAGAACGTCCATGACTGGTGCATCTCCCGTCAGCTGTGGTGGGGCCACCAGATCCCCGCATGGTACTGCGACGAGTGCGGACACATCAACGTCAGCCGTCAGGATCCCACCCGGTGCGAAAAGTGCGGCTGCACCCACCTGACCCGTGAGGAGGACGTGCTGGATACATGGTTCAGCTCCGCCCTGTGGCCCTTCTCCACGCTGGGCTGGCCCAACAAGGACTCCGAGGACCTGAGGTACTGGTACCCCACCTCTGTGCTGGTCACCGGCTACGATATCATCTTCTTCTGGGTGGCCCGTATGATCTTCTCCGGCATGGAGCAGATGAAGCAGGAGCCCTTCAAGACGGTGTTCATCCACGGTCTGGTCCGGGATGACAAGGGCCGCAAGATGTCCAAGTCTCTCGGCAACGGCATTGACCCGCTGGAGATGGCGGACAAGTTCGGTGCCGATGCCCTGCGCTTCAACCTCATCACCGGCAATAGCCCCGGCAACGATATGCGCTTCTTTGTGGAGAAGTGTGAGGCCATGCGGAACTTTGCCAATAAGATCTGGAATGCCTCCCGCTATGTGATGATGAACCTCACCATCGACCATGTACAGCTACCGGAGCAGCTGGAGCTGGAGGACAAGTGGGTCCTCAGCAAGCTGAATACCCTCATCCGGGAGGTCACGGATAATATGGAGGCCTATGAACTGGGCGTGGCCTCCGCCAAGATCTACGACTTCATTTGGGACACCTACTGCGACTGGTACATCGAGCTTACCAAGGCCCGGCTGTACGGCGAGGACGAGGAGGCCAAGCTGGCGGCTCAGAACGTGCTGTGCTATGTGCTGCTGCGGGTGCTGGAGCTGCTGCATCCCTTCATGCCCTTCATCACCGAGGAGATCTGGCAGGCGCTGCCCCACGAGGGCGACTTCCTGATCCGGGCCCAGTGGCCGGAGTATCAGGAGCGTTTCGCCTTCACTCAGGAGGAAAACGCCATGGAGGCGGTGAAGGACGCCATTTCCGCCGTCCGGGCCCGGCGCTCCGAGATGAACGTGCCGCCCTCCCGGAAGGCCAAGATCCTCATCGTCACTCAGACCCCGGATATCTATGCCGGCGGACGTGACTTCATCATGCGGCTGGCCTACGCCAGCGAGGTGGAGGTTCAGGCGCAGTCTCCGGAGGATCTGAAGGGTATGGTCACCGTGGCCACCCACAACGCCACCCTCTATCTGCCTCTGGCGGAGTTGGTGGACATCCGGCAGGAGTTGGAACGCATCGCCAGGGAGAAAACCAAGGCAGAGGAGAATCTGGCCCGCATCGAGAAGAAGCTGCAAAACGAGAGCTTCGTGTCCAAGGCCCCGGAGGCCGTGGTCAATGCCGAGCGAGAGAAGGCTGACAAGGCCCGTGCGCTGATCGCCAAGCTGGAGGAGTCCGCGGCGGCCATGCGTGACTGATTTTTCCAAGCCCCCGTTTTTGACAGAAAATAACCGCTTCATCATGTATAATCACCGCAGATCGAAGGATCTGCGGTGATTTTATTTTTTGCACGAAGGAGCGATCCCAATGGAAGTTTCTGTAAAATGCGAGGCCCGCCATATCTGCATCCGCCTCTCAGGTGAGCTGGACCACCACAGCGCTAAGGGGCTCCTGCGGCGGCTGGATCAGGAGATTGAGAAGGCCCTGCCTACACAGCTGACGCTGGATCTCTCCGGCGTGACCTTTATGGACAGCTCCGGCATCGCCCTGCTGATCCGGGCCCGGCAGCGGATGCAGGAGCTGGGCGGCACGACAGATGTCTGCGGTGCCGCAGCACAGGCCCGCCGAGTGCTGGATGCGGCGGGGCTCCAACGTTATCTGACCATACGATGAGAGAGGGGAGTACATATGAAGCGGAGACCGGAGAACTATGTGACCTTGGAATTTTTGAGCCGCAGCAGCAACGAGGGCTTTGCCCGTCTGGCCGCAGCGGCCTTTGCCGCCCAGCTGGATCCTACGCTGGACGAGCTGGGAGACATCAAAACCGCCGTCAGCGAGGCAGTGACTAACGCCATCGTCCACGCCTATCCAAATCAGCTGGGGAAGATCGTCATGAAGCTGCGGCTGCTGGAAAATCAGACGCTGGAGTTGGTAATTCGTGACTGGGGCTGCGGCATGGAGGACGTGGAGCAGGCCCGGCAGCCGCTGTTCACCACCGGCGGCGAGGAGCGCAGCGGTATGGGCTTCACCATCATGGAGAGCTTTATGAATCAACTGGTGGTAAAGTCTGCCCCCGGCAAGGGAACCACCGTCACCATGCGTAAGCGTATCGCCTCCCGTGTCCCGGCGAAGCGATGAGCGAGCTGCTGACGCTGTTGGATCGGGCGCAGAATGGCGACAATGACGCCTGTCAGCAGGTGTTGACGGAAAATGTGGGGCTTATCTGGAGCATCGTCAAGCGATACAGCGGCTGCGGCGTGGATACAGACGACCTCTATCAGCTGGGATGTATTGGTTTTATCAAGGCTGTAAAGGGATTTGATCTCACATATGGAACGCAGTTTTCCACCTACGCCGTCCCCAAAATCGCCGGTGAGATCCGCCGTTTTCTCCGGGATGACGGCTCCGTCAAGGTGGGCCGCAGCCTCCGGGAAAAGGGCCAGACCCTGTTTTATACACGGGAACGATTGCGCCATACACTGGGGAGGGAACCGCAGCTGTCAGAATTGGCGCAGGAGACGGGAATGACTGTGGAGGAGGTCGCCGCCGTAGAGTTGGCCAACGGGCCGCTGGAATCCCTCCAGCAGGAGACCATCGACGGCCTGACGCTGGAATCCACCTTGGGGACAGACAGCCCAGAGGAGGGGATGGTAGAAAAAATAGCGCTGCGGGAAGCCATCGACAGCCTGCCGGAGCGGGAAAGGATCACCATACTTCTGCGTTTTTTTCGGGGAATGACACAGGAGCAAACTGCCCGTATCCTGAAGGTATCTCAGGTACAGGTGTCCCGCTTGGAGCGCAAGGGACTGGCAAAGCTCCGGGAAATTTTAGAAGCGTGACGAGATTTAGAAGTATTTGGGAAGTATTTAACGATATCGCTGCCGGAGCATCAAAGATATCACGCAAGCTTCAAGTTTCTAATCCGTAATAGGTTCTGATAGACTCAATCAACCCCTCCGGCTAAAGAGGGAGGGGTTGATTGAGCCGTACGACATGATGACTTACTTGACAAATATTTGTTCGCCTGCTATGATACGCAAAACGGCATCTCGGCTCCAGCGGGGGAGCCTTTTCTTCTCCCCTTCAAGATTGAACAAAATAAAAATTTTGTTCAATCTTGAAGGGGAGAAAATAAGCTTTTCCCCGTTTTGCGGTGTTTTGCGGCATCTGCGCTCGTGTTGGCTCCGGATAACCTCGGGTTACTTCTGACAATCGCATCACTTCGGACAAATTGTCGCACTCCTCATGGAATGCGTGGATTGAAATACGGTCATCCATCTCGTCATCGCTGTGCTGATCCGATGGAACCGCAAAAGTCTCCGCATCTATGTGCGGAGACTTTTGCGGTTCAGTGATTCTTCTGATAGATGGCCCACAGGCCGTTCATCAGAAGATATTTGTCATAATACACCTTGTTACGGCAATACCGTACGATCACCGGCGCATTGCTGCCGGTGGCCACAATGGTGGGCTGCTCACCCGGCAACATCTCCCTGATGCGGTCGATAATGCCGTCCAGCATTCCCGCCGTGCCGTAGACGATGCCGGAGCGCATACAGTCCTCTGTATTTTTCCCAATCAACTGTTTGGGATGCTGCAAGGAGATATCCGGCAGTTGGGCCGTGTGGTCGGACAGCGCATCCAGACTCAGCCGCACGCCGGGAAACATCAGGCCGCCCTCATAGCTGCGCTTGGCGGAGATATAGGAGATGGTGGTGGCCGTCCCCATGTCGATCATAATGATGGGCGGAGCGTACTTCTCCAGCGCCGCTACGGCGTTGGCCACCAGATCGGCCCCCAGTTGGTTGTGGACCTCCATGCGGATATTCAACCCTGTCTTGACACCGGGGCCCACCACCATGGGTGGCTCGCCCAGCAGCCGGGTCAGGGCTTTGGTCATCATAAAGTTGATAGGCGGCACCACGCTGGAAAAGATGGCACCGGTGACGTCCTTCAGATCATAGCGGTACAGTGCAAACAGATTCATCAGGTCGATGCTGATCTGATCCGCCGTTTTGCGGCTGTCGGTGTCGATAGAGGAGAGAAACAGGAGTTTCCCCGCTTTGTCAAACAGCCCCACAGATATGTTGGAATTTCCGATGTCGATCGCCAGCAGCATGGCAAGTTTCCTCCCCGTTCATCATCGTTTTTTCTATTGTAACACGCACGAGCCGACTTGGCAACGGTCGGCGGCGATTTTACAAAACTCGCCAGCCGGAGCCCCACGACTTGACGAGACATAGAAAAATGTGTTATATTTCTATAAGTATCACGCAGCAAGGAGGCAGACATGAGCGAATTCAGCTTGAAACAGATCCAGGTATTCGTGGCCGTGGCGGAATTGGGGAGCTTTACACAGGCAGCGCAGGCCCTGTTCCTCAGCCAGTCCACCGTCAGCGCACATCTGGCGGCACTGGAGACGGCTCTGTCCACCCGCCTGCTGGACCGTGACGCACGCCGCCGGGTGCGGCTGACACCGGAGGGCGAGCGGGTCTATCCGGCAGCCAAAAAAATCTTGGCGGACTGCGCTGCATTGGAGGAGGTCCTCCAGAATCAGGATGGCGCAGGCCTTCCCCTGCTGCTGGGAGCCTCCACGGTACCGGCGCAGTATCTGCTGCCGGAGCTGCTGGCTCAGTATATGAAGCAGATTACGGGCGTCCGCTACCATCTGCGCCGGGGCGACTCAGCCCAGATCCACAAGCTGCTCCACAGCGGCTCCGTGCGGTTGGGCTTCGTGGGAGCTATGCTGGAGCCGGATTCCATGACCTACTTCCCCATGCTGGAGGATCATCTGGTGATGTGTACCGCCAACAATCCTCACTATCAGGCTTTGAAGAAGCAGAATGTCTATGGCCGTGATTTGCTGCGGGAGCCGACGGTAGCCCGTGAAGAGGGCTCCGGCACGGACCGCACCGTGCAGTCCTATATGCGGAATATGGGCCTTGCCGATCAGGACCTGCACATCGTGGCCAGAGTGGATGACCCGGAGGCCATCAAGCGTATGACCGCCCAAGGCGTAGGCGTCTCGGTGCTATCAGCCCTTTCTGTGGCGTCTGAGGTAGATGACGGCCGCCTGCTGACCTTCCCCATGGACCCGCAGGGGCTGCACCGCAGTATCTATCTGGTCTACCCCAGAGAGACGATCCTCTCCCAGTCGGAGCAGGCCTTTGTCCGCTTCTGCCGCCAGATGGCCATTCGCCGGAATCTCTGATCCATTCAAAAGTCGAAAAAGAGCTGTTATCGAATGATTCGATAACAGCTCTTTTCTATAGGAACCATTTGTTGGACAAAAATTGTATTCTATCGTATGATATATGAACAAAATGTTAAAAGAGAGAGGAGTTTTGTAATGAAAAAAGAGAATTGGCTGGTCATCATTGCCGGCGTTCTGGTGGGCGTAGCGGCTCTGGTGCTGACCAAGCTGGGCAACCCCGCTAACATGGGCTTTTGCATCGCCTGCTTCGAGCGTGATATCGCCGGTGCCGTGGGCCTGCACAGTGCTGCCAAGGTGCAGTACGTCCGCCCTGAGATCATCGGCCTAGTGCTGGGTGCCTTCATCATGGCTCTGGCCGGTAAGGAGTTCCGTCCGCAGGCCGGTTCCTCCCCCGCCACCCGGTTCGTGCTGGGCGCCTTCGTCATGATCGGTGCACTGGTGTTCCTCGGTTGTCCCCTGCGGATGGTTCTGCGTATGGGCGGTGGCGACCTGAACGCTCTGGTGGGTCTGGCTGGCTTCGTCATCGGCATCCTCATCGGTATCGTGTTCCTTAAGCGTGGCTTCGGCCTCAAGCGCTCTTATCCCGCCAAGCTGGTAGAGGGTACCACCCTTCCCGTGGTGATGTTCGTGCTGCTGGTACTGGTGCTGGCGGTCCCCGCCATCTTCCACGCCAGCGAGGCAGGCCCCGGCTCTATGCACGCCCCTGCCATCGTCTCCCTGCTCATTGCTCTGGTGGTGGGCGCTTTGGCTCAGAAGTCCCGCCTGTGCATGGTGGGCGGTATCCGTGATTCCATTCTGGTGAAGGACAATCACCTGCTGTATGGCTTCATTGCCATCTTCGTCACCGTTCTCATCGGCAATTTGGCCATGGGCAACTTCAAGCTGGGCTTCGATCTGCAGCCCATCGCTCACAGCAGCCACCTGTGGAATCTGCTGGGCATGGTTCTGGTAGGTTGGGGTAGCGTGCTGCTGGGCGGCTGCCCCCTGCGTCAGCTGATTCTGGCCGGCTCCGGCAACGGTGACAGCGCCGTTACCGTGTTCGGTATGATCGTGGGCGCTGCCTTTGCCCATAACTTCGCCCTGGCCGGCAATCCCGACAGCACCAATGACGCCGGTGAGCTGGTGGTAGGCGGTATCGCCAACGCAGGCAAGGTAGCTGTGGTCATCGGCTTTGTGGTGTTGCTGGCCATCTCCCTGCTGAATTCCCGGAAGGAGGCGGCTAAGGTATGATCGACGCCCGCGGACAGCTCTGCCCCATGCCGGTGATCATGGTCCAGAAGGCCGCCAAGGAGAACCCCGCCGAGATCCAGGTCCTAGTGGACGATCCCTGCGCCGTGGACAACATCACCCGCTTCGCCGGAAACAACGGCTACCAAATCACCTCCGCCCCGCAGGGCGAGGACTATCTGCTGATTCTCCGCAAGTAAGGATACCATAACGAAGAGAGGCAAGGCCATCGGCCTTGCCTCTCTTCGTTATGGATGCGTCCCCTCACAGAATGATGCAGATCAGACCGCCGCTTCCCTCGTTGAGGATGCGTTCCAGCGCCTCCCGCAGCTTTTTCTGAGAATCCTCCGGCATCCGCTTTAGCTTCGCCTGCAAATCCTCCCCCACGATCTCGTGGAAGCTACGGCCAAAGATGTTGGACTCCCACAGCTTCCCCGGCTCCCCCTCGAACTCCTGTAGGAGATAGTTTACCATGTCCTGCGACTGCTTCTCGTTCCCCACAATGGGAGACACCGTGGTGCTCACGTCCGCCCGCAGCATATGGATAGACGGAGCACTGGCCTTCATCCGCACACCGTACCGTCCTCCCTGCCGCACGATCTCCGGGTCCTCCAGCTCCAGCTCCTCCACCGACGGCATCACCACGCCATAGCCGGTATTCCGGGCACTGGCCACCGCCTGCGCCACCCGGTCATACTCCTTTCGTAGGCCCGCCAACGTCACCAGCTGCTCCATCAGATCGCCGTCGTCGGTGATGCTCAGCCCCGTCTGCTGGTTCACCGTATCGTAGAACAGGCTTCGGGGCAGCTGCACCTCCACCTGCCCCACGCCGGTCCCCAGATCCATCTGCCGCAGCGTCACGGACCGGATCTGCTCCGACTGCTCCAGCGCCGCCATGCAGCCCTCCAGCTGCCGGACGTGCTCCAGCCGCCTGGCCTCCTGCCCCACCGCATGATAAAGGCCCGCTGGGATGGGATGCTCCGGCGGCAGAGCCTCCACCCATTCCGGGAAAAACAGCTGCAATTCCTGCACCGGGAACTCATACAGTAGACTCCGCAAAATCTCCTGCAGGTCCCCTTCCCCCAGCTCCAGACAGTTCACCGCAAGACACCGCACACCGTATTTCTGCTGCAATTCCTCCGCCAGCGGACGGGCTTCCTCCGGATGCAGGGAGTTCACCAGCACCACAAAGGGCTTCCCCAGCTCCTGCAGTTCCCGGATGACCCGCTCCTCCGCCTCCAGATAGTCGCTGCGGGGAATGTCCGTGACGCTGCCGTCGGTGGTGACCACGATGCCCACGGTGGAGTGGTCGCAGATGACCTTCCGGGTCCCCAGCTCCGCCGCCTCCGTCATGGGGATCTCATGGTCATACCACGGGGTCATGACCATCCGGGGCGCCAGATCCTCGAACTGCCCCACGGCACCGGGAACCATGTACCCCACGCAGTCGATGAGCCGCACGGAGAAGGAGGTGCCGTCCGGCAGACGCACCTCTGCGGCCTCCTCCGGTACGAACTTTGGCTCGGCGGTCATAATGGTGCGGCCGGAGCCGCTCTGGGGCAACTCGTCTCTGGCTCGCTCCCGTCGGTAGTCGTTTTCAATATTGGGCAGCACCTGCGTCTCCATAAACCGTTTGATGAAGGTGGATTTTCCTGTGCGGACCGGCCCCACCACGCCGATATAGATGCTGCTGCCGGTGCGGGATGCCATATCCTGATACATGGATGTGGAACGATTCATATGCTTCTCCTCCGAATCCTATCAGCTTTTGCTCCCAGCATATGCGGCGGGACGGCCCATTAGAAGGGATTTGGTTTAAGAAGATGTAAATTTTTCTGTCTTTTATCCAACAAAATGTTGATTATTCAGGGACGAATATGGTAGAATAAGGTCAGTTTATTCTACAGCATACGGAGGTGTTGACTATGCATGGCACGACCATTGACAGACGGGTAAAAAAGACCAAGAAGCAGCTGCGGCTGGCGCTGATGCATCTGATGACCCAGAAGAGCGCCAAGAGCATCTCGGTCCGGGAGCTGGCGGAGCAGGCGGATATCAACCGCAGCACCTTCTATATCCACTATAAGGACGTCAACGACCTGCTGCTGCATCTGGAGGATGAGATGGCGGAGCGTCTGTCAGAGCTCTGTCGGCGGCACGATCCCAAGGACTCCATGACCGGCGGCTACCCCTTCCTGACGGACCTCTACGCCTTCATTCAGGAGAACGCCGACCTGTGCAAGGTGCTGCTGGGGGGCTACGGTGACCGGGCCTATACAGAGCGCATCTGCCGCATCCTACGGGATGACTTCATCGAGGCGTATCTGTCCCTGCTATGTCCCGGCGACCGGGAGAAGATCCACTACTTCTGCGCCTTCATCGTGCCGGGAAATCTGATGCTGGCCCTGCGCTGGCTTCAGGACGGCACCAGGGAATCCCCGGAGGAAATAGCCCGCTTCGCCGGGCAGTTCATCAGCAGCGGTGTGCAGTCCTTTGCCGGAAGATAATCGAAATGAAACGGGCATCCCGTAATAACGAAAAAATGGCTCCTGACAGCTTGTCAGGAGCCATTTTTATATGTCTCTTCTTTGCCGCTTTACCGCACCAACCGCTGCCCCAGCAGCACCACCGTCACGCCCAACAGCAGGCTCAGCGCCGTATACAGCATCGCAAGGCCGGTCTTTCCGCTTTGCAGCAGACCTGCCGTCTCCACGGAAAAGGTAGAGAAAGTGGTGAAGCCGCCGCACATCCCCACCCGAAGGAACAGAAGCATCTGCGGGTTCAGCTTGGCATACTTCCCCGCCAGCGCCCCGATTAGGCCCAGCGCAAAGGCACCTGCGATATTGATGCACAGGGTAATAGCCGGAAAGCCGCTGGCCGGTTTCAGGGGCAGCAGCCCCAGCAGATAGCGGCAGATGGAACCGGCTGCGCCGCCCAAACCAACGAATACGCAGTTCAGCAGCATAGCCTTAGCCCTTCAGGCTCTCCTCCACCGCCACGGCCACAGCCACGGTAGCACCGACCATGGGGTTGTTGCCCATGCCCAAAAAGCCCATCATTTCCACATGAGCGGGGACGGAGCTGGAACCGGCAAACTGGGCGTCGGAGTGCATCCGGCCCATGGTATCGGTCATGCCGTAGCTGGCGGGACCGGCGCCCATGTTGTCCGGGTGCAGGGTACGGCCGGTGCCGCCGCCGGAGGCCACGGAGAAGTACTTCTTCCCCTGCTCGATGCACTCCTTCTTATAGGTACCGGCCACAGGATGCTGGAACCGGGTGGGGTTGGTGGAGTTGCCGGTGATGGACACATCTACACCCTCGTGGTGCATAATGGCCACGCCCTCCCGGACATCATCGGCACCGTAGCAGCGGACGTCGGCCCGCTCACCCTCGGAGTAACGAATCTCCCGGACGATGCTCAGCTTGCCGGTATAGTAGTCAAACTGCGTCTGAACATAGGTGAAGCCGTTGATGCGGCTGATGATCTGGGCAGCGTCCTTACCGAGACCGTTGAGGATCACCCGCAGGGGCTCCTTACGGGCCTTGTTGGCGTTCTTCACGATACCGATAGCGCCCTCGGCAGCAGCGAAGGACTCGTGGCCCGCCAGAAAGGCAAAGCACTTGCTCTCATCGCTGAGGAGCATGGCCCCCAGATTGCCGTGACCCAGACCCACCTTCCGGTCCTCGGCCACGGAGCCGTCGATGCAGAAGGACTGCAGGCCCACACCGATCATCTTGGCGGCCTCGGCAGCGGTCTTGACGCCGGACTTCAGGGCGATAGCTGCGCCCACGGTATACGCCCAGCAGGCGTTTTCAAAGCAGATGGGCTGGATGCCCTTGACGATCTCATAGGGGTCGAAGCCCTTGGCCTTGCAGATCTCCCGGCACTCCTCCACGGAGCCAATGCCATACTGAGCGAGGACGCCATTGATCTTGTCGATTCTTCTTTCGTAGCTTTCAAACAGTGCCATTTTTTGTCCTCCTCTTATTCCTGCCGGGGGTCAATGTACTTGGCGGCGTTCTCGAACTGGCCGTAGTGACCCTTGGCCTTCTCCAGCGCCGCAGCGGCGTCGTCGCCCTTCTTAATGAAGTCCATCATCTTACCCAGACTGATGAACTCATAGCCCACGATCTCGTCGTCCTTGTTCAGCGCCAGCCGGGTGACATAGCCCTCGGCCATCTCCAGATAGCGGGGTCCCTTGACCTTAGTAGCGAACATGGTACCCACCTGAGAGCGCAGTCCCTTCCCCAGATCCTCCAGAGAAGCGCCCACGGACAGGCCACCCTCAGAGAAGGCAGACTGAGACCGGCCATATACGATCTGCTCGAACAGCTGACGCATGGCGGTGTTGATGGCGTCGCACACCAGATCTGTGTTCAGCGCCTCCAGAATGGTCTTGCCGATGAGGATCTCGGAGGCCATGGCGGCAGAATGGGTCATACCGGAGCAGCCGATGGTCTCCACCAGTGCCTCCTCGATGATGCCATTTTTGATGTTCAGGGTCAGCTTGCAGGCGCCCTGCTGAGGGGCGCACCAGCCGACACCGTGGGTAAAGCCGGAGATATCGGAGATCTCCTTGGCCTGCACCCACCTCCCCTCCTCAGGGATGGGAGCCGGGCCGTGGTAAGCGCCCTTGGCCACCGGACACATATGCTGTACTTCCGCAGTATAGATCATGGTAACGATTCCTTTCTGTGCTGAATTTTTTACCATTGTGGATGGGTTTATCCTTTGGGGCTATTATAGCAAACGCCGGGAGAGATTTCAAGAAGTTCTAAGCAAATATTCCGAACATTCCGTGCATTTTTGCGCCAACGCAGGGAATCTATCCCTCTCACAGCTTGGTCAGATGGGTCCCGGCGGCCTTGAGCATCAGTTTTTTGGTGCCAATCTTGTCAAAGGCCACTTCCACCAGCGCATCGCCGCCCATGGGCCGGACGCTGAGCACCATACCGTCTCCGAAGGCACTGTGGCGAACGCTGTCGCCGGCCCGCAGCTGCATCAGGGGCGCAGAGGGTGCTGCGGAGCGAGCCCGCACCGACGGAGCGGACGGAGCCGTTGTAGATCGGACTGGCTCCTCCCGGCGGGTACGTACCTGAGACGCAGCGGCAGGACGCTGCCACTCCCCCTCCCAGCGGGACGCCGCCTGCTGGGGTTCGGGCTTCCCCAGCCACTCCATATTCTCCTCCGGGATCTCCTTGAGAAAGCGGGAGGGCATAGCGGGGCTGGTACGGCCGTACAGGGTGCGCTGCCGGGTATTGGTGAGGGTCAGCTTCTCCTTGGCACGGGTCATGGCCACGTAGCACAGTCGCCGCTCCTCCTCCATCTCCTCCTCATCCCCCATGGCCCGGTTGCCGGGGAACAGGCCGTCCTCCATGCCCACCACGAACACGCATGGAAACTCCAGCCCCTTGGCGCTGTGCATGGTCATGAGGGTGACGCAGTTGTCGGAGTCCGCCTGACTGTCCAGATCCGTATATAGAGCCACCTCGTCCAAAAAGCCCGCCAGAGTGGGGTTCTCCGGCTCGTTCTCCAGAAAGCCCATGATGCTGGAGGCCAACTCCTGTACGTTCTCCAGCCGGCCCCGGCTCTCCATATCGTCCTTTTCCTGCAGCATCCGCACATAGCCGGTGCGGTCACACACATATTCGTAGAACTCCACCAGCCCCAGATCGGCCACATGGCGGCGTATTTCCTCCATCATATCTGTAAATGCAAGAAGCTTTACAGCACTTGATTTCAGTTCTGGATAGTCGGATCCGTGGCAGAGGATCTCATAGAGGGGCCTCCCCTCCTCCGCAGCGATCACCTGCGCCTTATCCACCGTGGCGGTGCCGATCTTGCGGGAGGGTACGTTGATGATGCGCCGCAGCCGCAGATCATCGGTGGGGTTGTTGATGACGCACAGATAGGCCAGCATATCCTTGACCTCGGCCCGGTCGAAGAACTTCATGCCGCCGATGATCTTATAGGGTACGCCGTTGCGCTTGAAGGCATACTCCATGGCGTTGGACTGGGCGTTGGTGCGATAGAGCACGGCGTGTTCCTTCCAGTTGACGCCCCGACGGTAGTTCATCATAATCTGCCCCACTACATAGTTGGCCTCGTCGGACTCATTGAAGCAGGTCTTGACGGTGATGATCTCCCCTTTTCCGTTCTCCGTCCACAGAGTCTTGCCCTTGCGGCCGGTGTTGTGGCGGATGACGGCGTTGGCCCCGTCCAGAATGTTCTGTGTAGAGCGGTAATTCTGCTCCAGACGGATGGTACGGGCGCCGGTATACTGCTTTTCAAAATTCAGGATGTTCTCGATGTTGGCCCCCCGGAAGCGGTAGATGCTCTGATCGTCGTCGCCTACCACGCAGATGTTGCGGTGTCCCCCTGCCAGCAGACTGGCCAGCAGATACTGCAAATGGTTGGTGTCCTGATACTCGTCGATGAGGACGTAGCGGAACTTGCGCTGGTAGTAGGCCAGAGTCTCCCTGTCCGTCCGCAGCAGATCCACCGTGTGGAGGATGATATCGTCGAAGTCCAGCGCATTGGCGTCCCGTAGCTTCTGATTGTAAAGCGCATATACTTTACCGATGCGCTTACGCCGCCAATCCTGAGAGTTTTCCGCCTGAGCGGCAAACTCCTCCGGCAGGATCATATCATCCTTGGAGCGGGAGATGATGGTCTGGATCTCCCGGACGGGAAAGGTCTTTTCATCCAACTCCAATTCCTTGAGAATGTCCTTCAGGAGCCGTTTGGTGTCATCGGTATCGTAGATGGTAAAGCTGCGGTCAAAGCCCAGCTTGTCGATGTCCCTCCGCAGAATCCGCACGCAGGCGGAGTGAAAGGTGGCGGCCCACACATCACGGGACTCCTCCCCCAGCATCCGCTCCAGACGATCCTTCAGCTCATTGGCAGCCTTGTTGGTGAAGGTGATGGCCAGTACCTCCCACGGGCGGGCGGGCTCCACGGCACACAGATAATCCGCCAAGGGCTTCTGCTCCGGGTCCGGGTGCCGGACATACTGCTCCAGAAACTCCACCTCATCGTCGGAGATGGGCATGGGGATCTCCTCCGTGTCGCTGCCCCGGCCATAGCGCAGAAGGTTGGCCACCCGGTTGATAAGCACCGTGGTCTTGCCGCTGCCGGCTCCGGCCAGCAGAAGAAGCGGCCCCTCCGTGGAGAGCACCGCCTCCCGCTGCTTGTCGTTGAGATGCTGATAGTTCAGGGCGATGGCCTGCCGCCTTGCCCGAATAAAACGCTGCTGCAATTCATTCATGTACTTTTATCCCCTGCTTGTTGTTTTCCCCTATTTTAATACAAAATCCGGGGCCGGTCAACCTCTCTGCAGAAATATAGAAATTTTGTTCGATTTCCTATTGACAGAAACGGATGTTCGACTTATAATGAGGGTCGAACAAAAGTTTCACAGGAGGTATGTACTATGACGACCTTTGGATTTATTATGATGGTGGTGGGCGTGGCTTTCTTCTCCGGCAGCGCCATTCAAGTCATCGACCGGCTGGATCGCCCCCAGCAGCGCCGCCGCACGGTGTAACGGGCATGGAGCTGCTGGATAAGCTGGCCATCCTGACGGACGCCGCCAAATACGATGCAGCCTGCACCTCCAGCGGCGTCAGGCGCAGCGCCCGGCCGGGGATGATCGGCAACACCACCTCCTCTATCGCCGGCTGCTGCCACAGCTTCTCCGCCGACGGGCGATGCATCACCCTGCTGAAGGTGTTGATGACCAACAGCTGCGTGTTCGACTGCAAGTACTGCGTCAACCGGCGCAGCAACGATACCCGCCGGGCGGCCTTCACGCCACGGGAGCTGGCGGAGCTGACCATTGGCTTTTACCGCCGCAACTATATCGAGGGGCTGTTCCTCTCCTCCGGCGTGCTGCGAAGCCCGGATTACACCACCGAACGGATGATCGAGTGCCTGCGGATCCTGCGAGAGGAGTATCGCTTCAACGGGTATATCCATGCCAAAGCCATCCCCGGCACATCGCCGGAGCTGGTGCAGCGGCTGGGGCTGCTGGCAGACCGGCTCAGCGTTAACATCGAGCTGCCCTCTCAGAAGGGCTTGCAAACGCTGGCTCCGGATAAAAGCAAACAGGCCATTCTGCGGCCCATGGCACAGATTCGGGACCGGGCCAGAGAGAGTAAGGCAGAGCTGGTGAAGTCCCGCCACGCCCCGGTGTTTGCCCCGGCCGGACAGAGCACCCAACTCATTGTGGGCGCCACGGCGGACAATGATCGCCATATCCTGCACCTGACCCAGTCTTTGTACGAGAAGTACCGTCTCAAACGAGTGTTCTATTCCGCCTATGTGCCGGTAGTCGAGAACAGTCTGCTGCCCTCCAAGGATACGAAGCCCCCTCTGCTGCGGGAGCACCGCCTGTATCAGGCGGACTGGCTGCTGCGGTTTTACGGCTTCCGGGCCGAGGAGCTGTTGGACGAGCAGCACCCGGACTTCAATCCGCTGGTGGATCCCAAGTGCCACTGGGCCATCGGACATCTGGAACAATTTCCGCTGGAGATCATGAACGCCGAATACGAGACGCTGCTACGGGTGCCGGGCATCGGTCCGATAAGCGCACGGCGTATCGTCTCGGCCCGCCGCCATGGTACGCTGCGGTTCGAGGACCTGAAAAAACTGGGGGTGGTGCTGAAGAGGGCGCAGTTCTTTATTACCTGCGGCGGCCGGATGCGGCAGGGCCTGCAATTTACCGCCCAGACCCTTCAACGGCAATTAGAGGCGATGGAGCGAGGGCAGCTGCCGCCGGAAGAGTGCCGGCAGCTGTCACTGTTTGACTCGGCGGGGTGATACGATGGCATGGCAGGATGTGGTCTTTCAATACGACGGCAGCTTCGACGGATTCCTTTGCTGCGTGTTTGAAAGCTATGTACACAAAGAATTCCCCATCGCCTTTTACAGCGATGAGGAGTGTTTTTCCCTGTATTCCGTCCGCAGCATCCTGACGGTGCCGGAGCACGCCCGACGGGTGTACCGGGGCATCTTCAAGCGCTCCAAGCGTGCCGCAGAGCTGCTGCACCGTGCCTTTCTCACCTGTATGGAGGATAAAGAGTTGCACCTTTACACCTTTGTCCGCAAGCTGATGGACGAAGGACCGGATTTCCTGAGAAACCAGTCGGATGCGGCCTACTACCCCGTGGCCAAGGCTCTGCGGCACATGAGCGGCGAGTTAGAGAAGCTGCGTGGCTTCATCCGTTTTTCCGAGTACAGTGGCGTGCTGGGAGCGGAAATCGAGCCAAAAAATCGAGTCCTCCCCCTGCTGCGAAACCACTTCTGCAATCGCTATGCCAACGAATCCTTTTTTATCTACGACAGTACACACAAGGACCTACTGCTATACAGCAGCGGCCGATCCCGAATGATGCGGGTAGACAGCCTGCAGTTGGCCCTGCCCGGTGAGGAGGAGCTTTGCTTCCGAGCCCTATGGAAGCGGTTTTATGAGACGGTGGCCATCAGGGAACGGGAGAATCCCCGCTGCCAGAATACCTTCCTGCCCAAGCGATATCGAGGGACGATGACGGAGTTTCTTCCGCTGGACTATGAAAGGCAGCAGCAAAATCTCCCCTCCTCCCATGATGTAGCAAACGGCGCAATTATCAGAATGATCGATTCAATTGAATTGCCGCCTACCACCAGTTTACCGGAACACTCTATATAGTTTCCGAACAGGTCGTGAGGAAGAGAATCTCCTTCAAATGGATAATTTACAGGATACTCGTTCTCTTTTGACGTGGGTACATATTTTGTTGAGATTCGCCCTTACCCTTCGCTGTCAGCAGGCATAACAGAATATCTGGCAATTCTTAGCGTGTCAAGGATGGTGCTTATCCCCCGAAAGCAGGTCGCCGAAAACCAGGAATTTCTATTAGTCACTGTAAAGCATTACTATATTACATCCGTTACAAAAAAGGAAGAGGGCATTGCCCTCTTCCTTTTTCTCGCATCACTTCATCAGCTTTCCCTGTACCAGCAGCTGGAGAGCCTGCGCCACGTTCTGTACCGGCAGAAGCTCCAGATGCGGCAGTTCTTTCATCTCTTTGACCCGGTGCTCCGGGACGATGCACTGCGTGAAACCCAGTCGCTGCACCTCAGATAGACGCTGCTCCATGTGATTGATAGACCGTATTTCCCCAGACAGCCCCACCTCTCCGATGGCGGCCATATGGCTGGGAACGGGCTTGTCCAGATAGCTGGAGGCGATGGCCACCACAGCGGACAGATCTGCCGCCGGTTCCTCCAGCGTTAGACCGCCGATGATATTCAGGTATGCATCACACTGGGAGACCTTCAGATTCCCCCGCTTCTCCAGCACCGCCAGCAGCATCGCAAAGCGGTTGTAGTCAAAGCCGTTGCTCATGCGCCGGGGATTGGCGGCGCTGGCCGGAGCGATGAGAGCCTGCACCTCCGCCAAAACCGGGCGGGCCCCCTCCATAGCGCAGGTGACGCAGGTCCCCGGTGCATCCTTGGGACGGCCCGACAGCAGCATTTCGGAGGGATTCTCCACCTCCTTCAGGCCCCAGTCCATCATTTCAAAGACGCCGATCTCGTTGGTGGCGCCGAAACGGTTCTTGGCTGCCCGCAGGATGCGGTAGGTCATGTGCTGATCGCCCTCGAAGTACAGCACGCAGTCCACCATGTGTTCCAACACCTTGGGACCTGCGATAGAGCCCTCCTTGTTGACGTGGCCGATGACAAATACCGTAATGCCCTGTCCCTTTGCCAGTTGCATCAGGGCCATGGTACAGTCCTTCACCTGCCCCACACCGCCGGCGGGAGAATCCACCTCTTCATTATACAGCGTCTGGATGGAGTCCACGATGAGCACATCCGGTTTTTCCTCCCGGACACATTCCATGACATTCCCTAAACACGTCTCCGACAAAACATACAGATTTTCGCTCTCCACCCGGAGCCGCTGCGCCCGCAGCTTCAGCTGGTGGGTGGATTCCTCGCCGGAAACGTACAGCACCTTGGAGAACTCTCCCAATTTTTTACAGATCTGGAGCATCAGTGTAGATTTGCCAATACCCGGCGCACCGCCCACCAAGACCAGTGATCCCTTGACGGCGCCGCCCCCCAAAACCCGGTCCAGCTCCCCCATACCCGTCAGGAAGCGGATCTCGTCAGAGGTGCCCAGTTCTGTGATGCGTTCTGCCTTTACAGTTGTGGAAAAAACAGACTTTCTTCCGCTTTTCACCGGCTTATCCGTCTGCTCCACAATGGTATTCCATGCACCACAGGCGGGACAGCGTCCCGACCACTTGGGCGTCTCATTGCCGCACTCCGTGCAGAAAAAAACTGTCTTCGCTTTCATGGATATCCCCTTTATTCTTTGTCAATGATTCCCAAAATTCAAGTATCCGGCCACCATGGCCGCCGCCAGACGTTTCTGCTGCTCCGGCTGTCGGAGCAGCTGCGCCTCGTGGGAGTTGGACAGGAAGCCGCACTCCACCAGCACCCCCGGACACGTGATGTGCTTCATGAGGTACACCGAGTTCCCTATGGCCTTGGCAGTCTTTTCGTTTCCGGTGTTTACTGTCAGATTCAGCGCCTGCTGGATGGATTGCGCCAGCCCGGCGGCAGGCTCCTGTGGATTACTGAAGACCTGCGCTCCGTGGACGGCGGGGTGCTGGGGCATACTGTTCTGATGGATGCTGAGCAGCACCGCATGGGGCAGGGCGTTGATAAGCGCCACACGGTTCTTCAGGTCCGACACCTTCTTCTCCCGCAGGGTCTGGGCCTCCGGAGAATAGATGGCATCCTCCCCTGTTCGGGTCAATCGGACACTGCGGCCCAGAAACACCAACAGCCCCTCCGCCTTTCGGACGATCTGCAGGTTGATGCCGCTCTCCGGCACGCCATCCGGGGACACGGCGCCGCCGTCCTCCCCGCCGTGTCCGGCATCCAAAACGATGACCGTCCCCGGTGAGGATATCTCTCCGCCGACCGCAGCGGGCCGGGTTTGCCGTCCGGTCAGCAGAAGTGTCAGCAGCAGGGTCGCCAGCGCTGCCAGAATGCTCCACAGGAGCCGCCTGTGCCGCAGCCACAGTACCATGGCCCTCACCCCCTCCGGCACACTCTATGCGCCGCCGGGGTGCTCTATGCTGGGATTATACCATACCCATGCCGAGGATGCAAACCCCAGCGCCTTGCAAAATCCCCGCAGCATGGTATAATAGCTGCAGAGCGGCGGCGACGCCGTGCCATTTTGCGAGGTGAGACCATGCCCATCGACTACCGACAGGAGGCCCCCCAGCTGCTGCTGGACTTTCTGTCCTACCATGAGACCATTAAGGCCCACTCCCAGCGGACTGTGGACGAGTATTTTCTGGATCTGCGGAATTTTTTCCGCTACCTGAAGCAGACCCGTGACCCGGCTCTGCGGGATGTCCCTATGGATCAGGTCAGCATCCGGGATGTGGATCGGGACCTCATCGCCTCGGTGACGCTGACGGATATCTACGGCTATATGACCTACCTCAGTCGGGATCGGGTGCTGCACCAGAATAGCCAGCGCTCTGAAAAGGGACTCAACGCCGCCTCCCGTGCCAGAAAGCTGGCCACCATTCGCTCCTTTTACGGCTATCTCTGCAACAAGGTCCATGTGCTGGAGGAGAATCCCGTGAAGGATATGGACTCGCCCAAGCTGAAAAAGACCCTGCCCCGCTATCTGACACTGGAGGAGAGCATGGCCCTTTTAGACAGCGTAGACGGCCCTAATCGGGAGCGGGATTACTGTATTTTAACGCTGTTTCTCAACTGCGGTCTGCGGATCTCCGAGCTGATCGGCCTGAACCGCAGTGACATTCAAGGAGAGGCCCTCCACGTGCTGGGCAAGGGCAACAAGGTCCGCATCGTCTACCTCAATGAGGCGTGTCAGGCGGCTCTGGAGCAATATCTGGCGGTGCGGCGACCCATCACCGGCAGGGACGAGGACGCCCTGTTCCTCTCCCAGCAGAACCGACGCATCAGCCGCTCCATGGTCCATGCGCTGGTGAAGCGGCATCTGCTGGAGGCGGGGCTGGACAGCACCCACTACTCCTCCCACAAGCTGCGCCACACGGCAGCGACCCTGATGCTGCAAAACGGCGTGGATGTCAAGGCCGTGCAGGAGGTGCTGGGCCATGAGCACCTGAACACCACCGAAATCTACACCCACATCGACAACGAGGCCCTACGGGTGGCGGCCCGTGCCAATCCCCTGTCACGGGTGAAGCCCAAGGGCAAGATAGACGAGTGATCCGCCGGATTTTTCCCGCAGATTCATTGACTTTACCGTCCAAATGCTATATGCTAAAAGAAATATGATGAGATGGAGGTTACCCATGAATACGGCAGAGCTTTCCTGCATTTGCAAACAGGTGCGCCGGGACATCATCAACATGACGGCCAACGCCGGCAGCGGCCACCCCGGCGGCTCCCTGTCCGCCACAGAGCTGATGACCACCCTGTTCTTCCGACAGATGCGTATCGACCCCAAAAATCCCAAGGACCCCAACCGTGATCGCTTCGTTCTCAGCAAGGGCCATTCCGCCCCCTGCTATTATGCGGTGCTGGCGGAGCGTGGCTTCATCAGCCGGGACGAGTTCACCAACTTCCGCCAGCTCCACAGTATCCTGCAGGGGCATCCCGATTGTAAAAAGGTTCCGGGCGTGGACGCATCCACCGGCTCTCTGGGACAGGGCTGCTCCATCGCTGTTGGTATGGCACTGGGTGCCAAGCATCAGGGACAGGACGTGAAGGTCTACACGCTGCTGGGCGACGGCGAGTGTCAGGAGGGACAAATCTGGGAGGCATTCATGTCCGCTGCCCACTATAAGCTGGACAACCTGACGGTCATTATCGACAACAACGGGCTGCAGATCGACGGGCGCAACGACGAGGTCATGTCTCTGGGCGATCTGCCCGCCAAGCTGCGGGCCTTCGGCTTCGATCTCCACGAGATCGATGGTCACGATCTGGATGCCATTGCCGCAGCGCTGGACGCTCCCACGGCTCCCGGCAAGCCCAAGTGCATCCTGGCCCACACCGTAAAGGGTAAGGGCGTTTCCTTTATGGAGGATCAGGTGGGCTGGCACGGCAAGGCTCCCAACGAGGAGCAGCGCCAGCAGGCTTTGAAGGAATTGGAGGACTGAGAGCATGAGTGAAAAAATCGCCACCCGTGAAGCCTACGGCAAGGCACTGGTAGAGCTGGGCGCTTCCAACGATAAGATCGTGGTGCTGGATGCCGATCTGGCCGGGGCTACCATGACCAAATTTTTCAAGGCGGCCTATCCCGACCGCTTCTTCGACTGCGGCATTGCCGAGTGCAACATGATGGATGTGGCGGCGGGCCTGTCCACCATGGGGCTCATTCCCTTCTGCTCCACCTTTGCTATGTTCGGTGCAGGCCGGGCCTATGAGCAGATCCGCAACTCCATCGCCTACCCCCGTTTCAATGTGAAGATCTGCTGCTCCCACGCCGGCGTGTCCGTGGGCGAGGACGGCGGCAGCCACCAGTCCATCGAGGATATCGGCCTTATGCGGATGATCCCCGGCATGACTGTCATCGTCCCTGCCGACGGCAACGAGGCCCGAAAGGCTACCTTCGCTCTGGCTCAAATGGAGGGTCCCGCCTATCTGCGGACCGCCCGGCTGGCCTCCCCTGTTTTCGAGCAGGACTATCCCTTCGAGATCGGCAAGGCCAACGTCCTCCGGGAGGGTAAGGATGCTGCGGTGTTCGCCTGTGGCCTGATGGTCAGCGAGACGCTGGAGGCGGCGGAGCTGCTGGCCGCAGAGGGCATTCATATCTCTGTCATCAACGTTCACACCATCAAACCCATCGATGCAGCCTGCGTCACGAAGTACGCACAGAAGTGCGGCAACGTGGTGACGGTGGAAGAACACAGTGTCATCGGCGGTCTGGGCGATGCCGTGGCGGACGTCCTCATGGGCAAGGTGAACTGTAAATTCCGCAAGATCGGCATCAACGACTGCTTCGGCCAGTCCGGCAAGGCCAAGGATGTGCTGCGGGAGTACGGCCTCACCGCCGACCAGATCGCAGCCAAGATCAAGGAGACTCTGTAAAGCGCATCCGGATATACGAAGGCATCCCCCGGCGTTTACCGGGGGATGCCTTTTAACGTAAAACAGATGCATCGAAGCAGGACAGCATGAAGCTCCCTGCTCTTTATCACCGTTTTACTACTTCAGGTCATACTTCCACGCACTGCCTTCCTGATAGTAGAAGAACTCGCTCAAAGCTTCTTCTGTGAAAACCCGAAGCATATCACGCATATCCAAAGACAGCTTAAGCTTGGGCAGATCGGCAATATCCTCCCACCAGACCCTGCCTTCGGGGCTGGAGCGCAGTTCGCCATCAAAACAAGTTGCCTTATAAAGCAGCACAACAAACCTGCACTGATTCTCACACCAGTCCTTGATGCCGCAGAGCTGAGGGGAACGGATATGCAGTCCGGTTTCCTCCTGCACCTCCCGAATCACGGCATCCGTAAAGGATTCTCCCGGCTCTACATGACCTCCGGGGAAGGTGATGCCCGGCCAGTCCCGCTTTTTCCGGTCGATCACGACAACTCGGCTGCCATCACAGATCATGCACATATTGGTAAATTCAACCGTTTCGATTCTCTCCATTATGTTCCTTTTCTGTTCGTGTGTATACGCAGTATAGCATAGCAATCATTTAGCTTTCAATAGGCGTGACGGAAGTTATCTCCCAAAATGTAACCTTTCTGCGAATACAAATGGATCTCAGCCTTTTCCGGTGTGGAACACACAAAATGTGAAATGCACAAAAGCAGGCGGCACCAAACTGAAGTTGAGCGCCGCCTGCTTTTTCATGTAAGGGCCGTTTTCTTGCAGGACTCTTTCTTAGTCCTGCTGCCAGTTGTGCCACACGTTCTGCACGTCCTCGTTGTCCTCCAGCATATCGATGAGCTTGTTCATGTTCTTCACATCTTCCTCGCCGGTCATGGTCACATAGGTCTGCGGCACCATCTCCAGCTCAGCGCTGGCGAAAGTATAGCCCTTGGCCTCCAGCGCCTTCACCACATCGTTGAAGCTGTCGGGATCGGTGGTGATCTCGAACACGGGGCCGTCGGGAGAGAAGTCCTCGGCGCCGGCATCCAGCGCATCCATCATGACGGCATCCTCGTCCAGCTCGCCATCCTCATTGTCGATGACAATGACACCCTTGCGGTCGAAGGACCAGGATACGCAGCCCTGAGCGCCCATGCCCTTGCCGAACTTATCGAAGTAATGGCGGATCTCCGGGGCGGTGCGCTGACGATTATCGGTCAGGGCCTCCACGATCACGGCCACACCGCAGGGGCCGTAGCCCTCATAGGTGACGGACTCGTAGTTATCGGTGTTTCCGGCGCCCAGTGCCTTGTCGATGGTACGCTTGATGTTGTCGTTGGGCATATTGGCGGCCTTGGCCTTGGCCACCACCGTAGCCAGACGGGAGTTGTTGGCGGGATCGCCGCTGCCGCCCTGCTTGACGGCCACGATGATCTCCTTGGCGATCTTGGTGAAGGTGGCGGAGCGCTTGGCGTCAGCCGCACCCTTGGTCTTTTGGATATTGTGCCACTTGGAATGTCCGGACATAGTATCGTTCTCTCCTTATCTCATGTAAAATTTAACTGCGTCGCCATGTACGGCGGACTTTGTGACCTCCAGCTCCGGGAACGTCTCCCGCAGCCGGCGGACGATCTCCTGACACACCACATCCTCCGTGGGGAAGTGTCCTGCATCGATGAGATTCAGCCCCTGCGTATCCAGAAAGTCATTGTACCGCAGGTCGGATGTCACAAAGGTGTCGCAGCCCTGAGCGATGGCCTGAGGGATGTATTCCCCACACGCTCCGCCGCCCACGGCCACCCTGTGAACGGGCCGGCCGCCGTCTCTGTATCGCAGTCCATTGCAACTTAATAATTTTACCACATCTGATAGGAACTGTTCAAGGGGTTTTTCACAAGAAAGTGTGCCGATCCGCCCGATTTTTTCCTCATTCAGCGGTTTTGTATCCTGCAGACCCAGTGTGCAGGCCAGACAGTCGTTGACACCGCCCTCCGCCGCATCCAGATTGGTGTGCATACACATGGCGGAGATATCCCGCTTCACCAACTCCGTCAGCAGCCCGCCCAGCCGGGTATCCTCCCGGAGCGTCTGCATCTGCTGGGCGTGCCAGCGGATGTTCATCACCGGGTGGTGGGACACGATCAAATCGGCCCCCAGCTCTGCTGCCTCTGCCGCTACGTCCGGAGACACATCCAGCGCCACCAGCACCCGGTGGACCTCCCGGTCGCCCCGGCCCACCAGCAGACCCACATTATCCCAGTCCATGGCCAGCTCCGGAGGAGCCCACCGGAACATCATCTGCGTTACATCATTGACCGTTACCACGCTGCCACGCCTCCTTCTTTTCTTCCAGAATATCCGCCAGAGCCGCCAGCGGCTCCGCCTCGCTCTCGTCTCCGCCCCGGTGCAGGCCGTCCATCCGAAGATAAAGCCGCCGCAGCTGCTGCTCCAGATACAGGCCATACAGAGGGTCGTGCTCCAGACAGAAGCCGCCGTACCGCTCCGCATCCGAGGCCTCACCGGAGGGGCCACCGGTGACGGACAGGATCACATACAGTTTCCCCTTGTCCTGCACCAGACGCTCCTCGGTGCAGCGGTATCCGTTTTCCCGCAGCCAGCCCCGCAGCAGCTCCACCTTGGTCATGGGCTGCAGCAGCAGGGTGTGGTGGCCGTCCGCCGCCCATGGAGCGGCACGGAGGATATCCCGGATGGTCTCGCCGCCCATACCGGCAATGACCACGGTGTCTGTCTCCTCCGGCTCGATGCCGGACAGGCCGTCACAGAGCCGGAAGTCCAGCCCCTGTGTCTCGTATTCCTCCGCCGTGCGGCGGGCGTGTTCCAGCGGCTCCGCCCCCACATCGGAGGCGATGGCGGAGGGGATGCGCCCCTCCTGCAGCAGCCAGACCGGCAGGTAGCCGTGGTCGGTGCCGATATCCGCCAGACGGCCGCCGGACGGCGTCATCTCCGCCAGCAGGCGCAGTCTTGGCTGCAATGCGATTCGTTTCATGGGGCCTCCCTCCAGACAGAAAGGAACGCATACGGCACCATGACCGTATGCGTTCGCTGCGTTTTACTCAGCGGCCTTGTTGGCCTCCTGATTCACCAGCTCCAGCAGCTTGTCCACGTCCACACCGTGAACGGCGCAGGCCTCCTCCACAGTCTCGCCACGGGAAGAGGGGCAACCCAGGCAGTGCATACCGATGGAGAAGAAGATGGGAGCGGTCTGAGGGGCAACATCCAGAATATCACCGATGATGGTGTCCTTTTTGATTTCGATCATGTGTCAAAACCTCCGTTTGATATTTACATCGTTAGTATATCCCATGTTTCCGTCTTTTTCAACAGGAAAATCATGAACAGCCTGTGAAACTCACAGAAAATGCAGAGTCCGTATCAGGCTGGGCATATAAAATGCGGGAGCCGCCGCATAGGCAACTCCCGCATCATATGTCAGTCTGGCTGATCAGCCGTTCTCACGCATCTTAGCGAAGCAATCGCTGCAATACACGGGACGGTCGGTCTTGGGCTCGAAGGGAACCTTCGCCTCGCCGCCGCAGGCTGCGCAGGTAGCGGTGAAGTACTCACGGGGGCCACGGGCGGCGTTCTTGCGAGCGTCACGGCAGGCCTTGCAGCGCTGGGGCTCGTTCTGGAAACCACGCTCAGCGTAGAACTCCTGCTCACCGGCGGTGAAAACGAACTCCTTACCGCACTCCTTGCAAACCAAAGTCTTGTCTTCGTACATGATGTTACCCTCTCTTTGAGAAAAATATATTGCGTTCAGCGCTTGCTGATATCGCCTGATGAAAGTTGCCGAGCCACCTTGCGCCGGATGCGCTGCACGGCGTTGTCCACCGACTTGGGGGACCGGCCGACGGCCGCAGCGATCTCACGGCAGGTAAGACCGTCCAGATAAAACCCTAAAATCATGACCTCGAATTCGGACAGCTGCTTGCGGACATTCTCCAGCAGGCTGACAGCCTTCTCCCTGTCGATCAGCAGATCCTCGGGACCGGGCTGTGCAAAGGAAACATTTGCTTCAAAGAGTGAGGGATTCAAGGGAACCGATTGATTCAATGGGGCGTGCTTCCCCGCCGCCGCAGCCTTCACAACGGAATAGAGCCGGTGGCGGATACACGTTTCGGCAAAGGTTCGGAAGGAGGCATCCCGGTCCGGGTCATACTCCCGCATGGCCTTGATGAGACCGAACATTCCCTCCTGCATCAGGTCCTCGCTGTCTCCGCCCGCCAGAAAATAGGGCCGGGCGCAGGAACGAACCACCCGATGGTAACGGGCGGCCAGAACCTCCTCCGCCGGACGGTCCTGCTCCCTGATAAGGCGGCACAACGCCTCGTCCGGCAGCTGTTCCAGAGGGGCGCCGCCGGATTCCTGATCCTTTGTCATAGTCTATTATACCTTTTCACTAAAGAATTTGTCAAGTCATCCACGCCGATTTGTCAAAACTGTATTTTTTCAGACAGAATTTTTATGAGATCAGCTAAATCTTCCGCCACTTTTCGGGCAACCTCTGTGGTCTTCGCCTCCACCATGACCCGAATCAGGGCCTCCGTACCGGAGGGACGGATCAGAACACGTCCCTTCCCGGCCAACTCCTGCTCCATCTGAGCGATAGCGTGCCGGAGGGCGGGATCCTGCATGATAGCATCCTTGACGCCGGGAACGTGGGATACGGCCACATTGATAAGCTCCTGTGGATACTGGGGGCAGCAGGATGCCAGTTCGGAGGCCCGCTTTCCGGAGCGCCGCAGGGCCTGCAGGAATTGCAGGGCCGTCAGCTCACCGTCGCCGGTGGTGGCGTATTCCCGGAAGATCGTGTGGCCCGACTGCTCACCGCCGATGGCGTAGCCGCACTCCAGCATCTTCTCTAGCACATGGCGGTCGCCTACGGCGGTGCATACCAGCTCGATCCCCTCCTTGCGGCAGTACTCGTGCAGGCCAAGATTGGACATCACCGTAGCCACGATGGCGTTGCCGGAGAGCTTTCCGTGACGACGCAAATCGGCACCGCAGACAGCCATCACCTTGTCTCCGTCGATGGTATGGCCCGTCTCGTCCACCAGCAGACAGCGGTCGGCGTCGCCGTCGAAGGCGATGCCCAAGTCGTAGCCGCCGGCCACCACGCCCTCGGACAGGGATTTCAGGTGGGTGGAGCCGCAGCCGTCGTTGATGTTCACGCCGTCCGGCTCCCGGTGGATGAAATCTGCGTGCAGGGGCAGGCCGGCAAACAGATCCGGCGCCGTGGCAGAGGCTGCGCCGTTGGCGCAGTCCACCAGCACCCGCAGGCCCGACAGGTCGCAGTCGATGCTGGAAATCAGATGGTCGATGTAATCCCGCTTCATCTGCCGCATCCCGTGAAGGCGCTTGCCGATCTCGCCGTGGGTCTTGACGTCCATGGGAGCGCCGCTGAGGATCAGCTCCTCCACACGGGCCTCACTCTCGTCGGAAAGCTTATAGCCCCGAGCGTTGAACACCTTGATGCCGTTGTGCTCATAGGGGTTGTGGGATGCCGAGATGACGATGCCCGCATCTGCCTGCTCCAGCACCGTCAGATACGCCACTGCCGGTGTGGGAATGGTGCCAAGGGGCATCACGTCACCGCCCACAGAGCAGATGCCCGCCATCAGCGCCGCCTCCAGCATATCCGAGGAGATACGGGTGTCCTTGCCGATGGTAATGGTGGGCTTGCTCCCCTTCTCCTCCGTCAGGACGGCAGCCACCGCCTGCCCCACATGAAAAGCCAGTTCTACGGTGAGATTTTCACCAACGATACCACGGATGCCATCCGTGCCAAACAGTTTGCCCATAAGAGGTTCCTCCTACTCCTTATATCTCCAGCTGTTCCTGTCCTAAAAACGCTATGTGCAGGTGCTCATATGCCTTCCGGGTGACGCAGCGGCCACGGGGTGTCCGGGTCAGGAAGCCCAGCTGCATGAGGTACGGCTCATACACATCCTCCAGCGTCACGGACTCCTCACCGATGGTAGCGGCCAGCGTTTCCAGCCCCACCGGGCCGCCGCCATAGTTTTCGATGATGGCCCGCAGCATCCGCCGGTCCACTGGATCCAGCCCCAGATAGTCGATCTCCAGCGCCTGCAGGGCGTGATCCGCTACGGCCTTGGTAATAACACCGTCCGCCCGCACCTGAGCAAAGTCCCGCACCCGCCGCAGCATCCGGTTGGCGATACGGGGCGTTCCACGGGAACGCCGTGCGATCTCCATGGCGCCCTCCGGTTGAATGGGGACATTCAGTATTCCGGCGCTGCGGGTGACGATCAGGGCCAGCTCTTCCGGGGTATAGAGCTCCAGCCGCAGCGTCACGCCGAACCGATCCCGCAGCGGAGCGGACAGCTGTCCGGCCCGTGTGGTGGCGCCGATGAGGGTGAACTTGGGCAGATCCAGCCGAATGGAGTTGGCGGAAGGGCCCTTGCCGATGATGATGTCGATGGCATAGTCCTCCATGGCGGGGTACAAAATCTCCTCCACGGAGCGATTCAGCCGGTGGATCTCGTCCACAAAGAGAATGTCGTTTTCGCTGAGATTCGTCAGCAGGGCCGCCAGATCACCGGGCTTTTCAATGGCCGGGCCGGAGGTGATGCGGATGTTGACTCCCATCTCGGCGGCGATGATGCCCGCCAGCGTGGTCTTGCCCAGACCCGGAGGGCCGTGGAGCAGCACATGGTCCAGCGGCTCCGTCCGCCGCCGGGCGGCCTCGATAAAGACGGAGAGATTCTCCTTGGCCTTGGTCTGGCCGATGTACTCCGCCAGTGTATGGGGGCGCAGGCTCACCTCCGCATTGTCCTCCGGCAGCAGCGTCTTGGCTACCAGCGGCTCCTCGTAGATATCGGTGCCGAAATCAATGCTCATACGTCTCCCCCCTTCTCCTGCTTTTCATGTCACTTCACCATTTTCTTCAGCGCCTGCCGGATGATCTCCTCCAGCGGCAGAGCGTCCATATCGATGCCCTTCAGGGCCGTACTGATCTCCTGAGATCCATAGCCCAGCACCGCCAGCGCCGCCGCCGCCTCACCGGACTTGCTGCCGCCTAGGGGCTTAGGTGCAGCGCCGCTGCCGCCGCCCTGCACCGTGAAGCTGCTCTGTTCCTTGGCCAGCTTATCCTTCAGCTCCAGAATGATGCGCTGAGCAATCTTCTTGCCGATACCCTGAGCCGCCGTCAGCGCCTTCTCGTCCTCCGTCACGATGGACAGGGCCAGATTCTGGGGCGTGGTGGCAGACAGAATGGCCAGTGCTGCCTTGGGGCCGACGCCGGACACGCCGATGAGCATCTTGAAGCTGTTGAGCTCCTGCTGACTGGCAAAGCCGTACAACTCGAAGATATCCTCCCGCACATGGAGGTAGGTGTAGAGCCTGGCCCTCTCCCCCTTTTTCAGCTGAGACAGGGTATAGTTTGTGGTGGCGCAGGCATAGCCCACGCCGCCGCAGTCGATGACGGCCAGACCGGCGGCGATCTCCGCCACGGTGCCGTTGAGATAGTAAAACATATTCAGACCGTCTCCTTTACATCGGGGTCCTTTCGCCGCAGCAGGGACGTGGCGCTGCGGGCATGGCAGATGGCGATGGCCAGCGCATCGGCGGCATCGTCAGGCCGGGGGACGGCCTTCAGCTTCAGCAGCCGCCGGGTCATATCCATGACTTGCCGCTTCTCCGCCAGACCGTAACCTACCACTGCCTGCTTGATCTGCATGGGAGTGTATTCATATACCGGCAGGTGCAGCTTCTCCGCCGTGTACAGCAGCACCCCCCGCCCGTGGGCCACGGCAATGCCGGTGGTGATGTTCTTGCTGAAAAACAGCTCCTCGATGGACATCTCATCCGGCTGGAATTGCCGGATCAGCTGCTCCAGATCGCCTCCGATCTGCACCAGCCGGGCTGCCAGCGGCATACCCGCCGGGGTGGTAATGGCTCCGTACCGGACCATCCGCTGCCGCCCGCTCTCGGAATCGATGACGCCGAAGCCCACGGTGGCCACTCCCGGATCAATGCCCAAAATACGCATAGCCGCTCCTTCCCGTTCACCCGCAGAGGATATAAAATCAGTTTATTATAGCAAATTCCCAGCGAAAAGGCAACAGGGAAAAACATTTCTCCCGCAGGCGGGCGCTGCCTGAGTGCAGAGGAAGCCGCCCTCCGGGGCGGCTTCCTCTGTGAAATAATAATACTTTACAGTTCTTTGCTCGCAGTGCTCACAGAGCACGCAAGTACTCCGGTCGCAGGCCGTAGCCCTCCAGGCCCTTCCGCACTCGCTCCAGCATGGCGTCCCGGTCCTGATTCAGCGTCCCCTTCAGCGTCAGGTAGTTGGAGGCGTGGTTCATCCGGAAAACGCTGCCCTCGCTGTCGATGTGCTGGAGCAGCAGCTCCGTCTCCCGCAGGATATCCTCCGGGCCAAGGACGGTAAAGCTGCCCTCACGCACCCATTTCTCCAGCGGCGTACCCGGCTCCACCATCAGCGTCAGCAGGCCGATGTACTCCGGCTTCATGGCGCTGAATGCCTCCGCCGTACCGATGGCGTGCTCCCGCATCAGCTCCCGGCTCCCAAGTCCTGAGATGGCCGTTACCGACAGGGCCAGTCCGCAGCGCCGGGCCTTCTGCCCCGCCGCCACGATGGCCGCCGCCGTGTGGCCCTTGTTCATCCGGCGCAGCACCTCATCACAGCCGGACTCCAGCCCCATATACACCATGGTCAGGCCCTGAGACCGCAGCAGGCGCAAGTCCTCCTCGCTTTTGATCTGGAGACTGGTGGGCGAGGCGTAGCACGTCACCCGCTGGCACTCCGGGAACAGACCGTAGATCAGGCCCAGGATCTGGCTCAGTTCCTCCGTTTTCCGCATCAGGGCGTCGCCGTCTGCCAGAAAGACCCGCTCCACCTTTTTATAGACCCGGCGGGCCATCTCGAAGTCCTCCCGGACCTCCTCCATGGGTCGGATGGCGAAGTGCTTGTCGTCGTACATATCACAAAAGGCGCAGCCGTTGTGGCTGCATCCGTAGGTCACCTGCACGATGAGGCTGTAAGCCTCACTGGGCGGACGGTATACCTTTCCCTTATAACGCATGGTCTCACGCTCCTTTGGTCGTTTGCTCCATTGTAGCAGATTTCTTTCCGTTTGAAAAGCACATATTCTCCGCAGGCGGTACATATAGTGTGCTGACTTCAACCAACGAGGTGACCGAATATGGAACAGAACTTCAACCACGTTCTTCTGTGCGGACAGGTTCTCACCCAGCCGCAGCCGTCCCACGTCAACCACAGCCAGAGCTTCTCCCGGTTCCTACTGTCCGTCCCCCGGCTCTCCGGGCAGGAGGACTGTCTGCCGGTGATCGTCCCCCAGCCGCTGCTGGAGCTGTGTCCCCTGTCCCCCGGCGCAGCCGTCACCGTCACCGGCCAGCTTCGCTCCTTCAACAACCGCAGCGGACAGGGGCCACGGCTGGTGGTGTCGGTCTTTGCCCAGACCCTCCAGCCCGGCGGAGAGGGGCCGGTGAATCGCATTCGGCTGTCCGGCGTGCTCTGTAAGCCCCCTACCCTGCGCTGCACGCCCTTGGGACGGGAGATCTGCGATATCATTCTGGCGGTGAACCGGCGCTACGGTCGAGCGGACTACCTCCCCCTTATCGCATGGGGTACCGTTGCCCGTCAGACGTCCATTCTGGCGGTGGGCGCCCGTCTGACGGTGGAGGGCCGCATCCAGAGCCGCACCTACACCAAGAATCTGGAGACCGGGCCGCAGGAGCGAGTGGCCTATGAGGTGTCCGTCATGCGTCCGGCAGAGCTGTCGGAATTTGTGGAGTAGCTGCCGGATTTTGCAGCAGTGCCTATTGAACCGCCGCCCAAACCGTGATATGCTTATACCTATACGAAAATCATGTAAAGGAACGCAAGACTATGCACCATATCCAGCACCCTCATCCGACCCACTCCGGCGTGGATATGACCGAAGGCAATATCACCGGCCATCTGATTCGCTTTGCGCTGCCGCTGCTGGCGGGCAACATCTTTCAGCAGCTGTACAACATGGTGGATACATGGGTGGTGGGCAATTTCGTCTCCAACGAGGCATTCTCCGCCGTAGGCACAGTGGGCCCCATCGTCAATATGCTCATCGGCTGCTTTCTGGGCTTTTCCAGCGGCGCCGGCGTAGTCATCAGCCAATACTACGGCGCACGACGCACGGAGAGGGTCCACGACGCCGTCCACACGGCGCTGGTGCTGACGGTGATCCTGTGTGCAGTATTCACGGCGCTGGGCATCGGCTTTACGCCCCTGATGCTGCGTTTGATGAACACCCCTGCCGAGGTGTTTCCGGAGTCCTCCGCCTATCTGACCATCTATTTCGGCGGCATCAGCGGCCTACTGATCTACAACATGGGCTCCGGCATCCTCCGGGCCGTGGGGGATTCCCGCCGCCCCTTCTATTTTCTGGTGGTCTCCGCCGTACTGAACACGGCGCTGGACCTGCTGTTCGTGCTGCGGTTCGGTATGGGTGTGGAGGGCGTGGCCTGGGCTACGGTTATTGCACAGGCCGTCTCGGCGCTGCTGGTGATTGTTGTCCTGCTGCGGACACAGCAGGCGGTGCGGCTGATCCCCCGTGACCTTCGCATCCATCTTCCTGTGCTGCGGCAGATCATCCGGGTGGGCGTCCCCTCCGCTCTGCAAATGGCCATCACCGCCTTCTCCAATGTCTTTGTCCAGTCCTACATCAACTCCTTCGGCGCCGACTGCATGGGCGGCTGGACGGCCTATACCAAGATCGACCAGCTGATGCTGCTGCCGATGCAGTCCCTGGCCCTGTCCGCCACTACCTTTGTGGGGCAGAATCTGGGCCGCGGCAACGAGCCCCGTGCTCGGCAGGGCGTGCGCCGTGCGCTGGCCATTGCCATGGCCGCCACGGTGCTGGTGATGATTCCGGTGCTGGTCTTTGCCCCGCAGATGACGGCCTTTTTCAACCGGAAGCCGGAGGTGGTGGCCTACGGCGCTCTGCTGCTGCGGTGTATCTCCCCCTTCTATGTGCTGTGCTGCTTTAATCAGGTCTACGCAGCTGCCCTGCGGGGCGCCGGAAACAGTAAGGCCACCATGATCATCATGCTGTGCTCCTTTGTGCTGTTCCGACAGGTCTACCTGTTCATTATGTCCCACTACATCTCCCATGAGCTGATCCCGCTGGTCATGGGCTATCCCGCCGGATGGCTGGTGTGCAGCGCCGTCACGCTGATCTACTATCGCCGTACCTCCTTCCTGTCCACCCGGCTGGTGGCGGAGGACGGCAGCAAGGAGGACATCCAATGACCAAGTGTGAGAGCTGTGTGTTCTATCAGTACGATGAGAACTATGACGATTATGTCTGCGACATGGACTTGGACGAGGACGAGATGGTGCGCTTCCTCTCCTCCCAGACAGACAGCTGTCCCTACTGGCGGCCCGGCGATGACTATCTCACCGCCCGCAGGCAGTAGATGAAGTACGGAAGGAATTTATTATGAACATCCGGGAAGCCACAAAAAATGACTGTGTGCATATGGATGCACTCCTGACGAAGCTGATCCGTTATGAGGCCCGATTTGATCCTAATTTGAGTCCAGAGGTCGTCATAGAGGACAATTACGCCGGGCAAATAGCCGCAGAAGGCTGTAAGGCTTATGTCGCAGAGGACCATGGGATCATCGTTGGATATCTCTATGGATTTACATACCGGATCCCGCAGGTGCTCTTGCAGCCCATCGCCATCGTCGATGCCCTGTATGTCGAAGAGGGCTACCGTGGGAAGGGAATCGCCAAAGATCTATTCCGCAAGTTTCAGGAGTTTGCGTCGGGCTGCGGCGCTGCCAGCATTGAGTTGAAGGTGATGTCCCGTAACAGAGATGCGCTGCGCCTGTATGCGTCGCTGGGGTTTTGCGAGACAAAAAAGTATATGGCGCTGCCGCTGTCGCAAAATGGAAACAAATGACATTTTCCTTTAGTAATAACGAAACAGGAACCGGCTTGACCCGTAAAGGTCACGCCGGTTCCTGTTTTGTGTATTTATTTGCACTTTACGCCAGATAGACGGCCTTGCAGCCCAGATAGTTCATGTAGCAATCCAGCTTGCCCACCGTCTCGAAGGGAGCGTGCATACTCAGCACCGGCACACCGGCATCAATGGTGGTGATGTTGCGGTTGGCCATGTACTGGGCCACCGTACCGCCGCCGCCGGCGTCGATCTTGCCCATCTCACCGATCTGCCACACCACGCCGGCCTCGTCCATCACCCGGCGGACATAAGCCACCGTCTCGGCGTCGGCATCGGAGGAGCCGCCCTTGCCACGGGCGCCCGTGTACTTGCACAGCCCCAGACCGTGGTTCACCTGAGCGTCGTTGCGCTTCTCATACACCTCGGCGAAGTTGGGGTCATAGGCCGCCGTCACGTCGGAGGACAGGCAGAAGGCGCTCTCATAGCACACCCGCAGGGCAACGCCCTGACTCTCGCACAGATCCTCCATAAAGGTATCGAAGAAGGCGGACTGCATACCGGTGACGCCCATAGAGCCGATCTCCTCCTTGTCCGCCAGCATACAAACGGCGGTCTTGGTGGGGGTCTCCAGCTCCAGCAGAGCCTTCAGGGCCGCATAGCTGCACACCCGGTCATCGTGGCCGTAGGCGCCGATGAGGCTGCCGTCCAGGCCGATATCCGTGGCATTAAAGGCCGGGACCACCTCCAGCTCGGCGGATGTCAGGTCATCCTCGCAGATGCCGTACTTCTCGTGGAGCAGATCCAGCACCCGCAGCTTCACACGGTCGCTGTCCTCGCTGTCGCCCAAGGGACGGCTGCCCATGAGGATGTTCAGCGTCTCACCGGCAATGGCCTCGTTGAGGGGCTTCTTCCCCTGCTCACCGCCCAGATGGGGCAGCAGATCATTGATGACGAACTTGGGCTCGTCGCCCTCGCCCAGCACCACGGACACCGCCGTGCCGTCCTTCAGGGCTACCACACCCCGCAGCTGCAGGGGGATCGCCACCCACTGGTACTTGCGGATGCCACCGTAGTAATGGGTCTTGCCGTAGGCCAGCTCGCTGTCCTCATAAATGGGATGCGGCTTCAGATCCAGACGGGGAGAGTCGATGTGGCAGGCCACGATCTGTGCGCCCTCGGACAGGCTCTCCCGGCCGATCACGGCCAGCATCACGCTCTTCTTCCGGTTCACCCGGTATACCCGGTCGCCGGGCTGCAGGGCCATGCCCCGCTCATAGGGGATAAAGCCCGCCGCCTCCGCCAGCGCCACGGTGTGGGCCGTGCACTCCCGCTCGGTCTTGCTGTGGTCCAAAAAGCTCTTGTAGTCCCGGCAATAGGCTTCCATGGCGTCCAGTGTCTGCTGGTCCACCCGGTCATAGCCGTTCTTGCTGCCGGAAAACAGCAGCTCTCTCTTGGCCTTCATTTCATCGGTCATTGTTCATGTCCTCCTTCGGTGATATGGTGGAACTGCCGCAGCAGATCCCGGAAAAAAATCTCCGCCTTCTCCCGGAACGCCTCCGGCGTCTCCTCCTGATTTTCCAGCACATCTGTGCAGTGCTCACGATAATAGCTGTCCGGCTTCTGGGCCTGAATACGCAGCCGTGCGTACTCCTCCGGGATATGGTCCCGCTGCATGATCCGCTGAACCCGCTGCTCGCCGGGGGCCAGCACCGCCACCGTCCGGCAGCACAACTCCCCCAGGCCGCTCTCTATGAGGTTGATGGCATCCAACCCCACCAGAACCCTTCCCTCCATCCTCCTCCGCAGCACGCCGGGGAGATAGTCGAAAATGATGCCGTTAAGCCGCTCCAGCGCCTGCGGATCGGAAAAGACGAGACTCCCCAGCTTCTGCCGGTCCAGTTCCGTCCCCCGGAATACCTCGCCAAAGGCGTCCCGGATGCGGCGGCGCAGGGTCTCGTCCTCCCGCAGGGCCTGATGATACACGGCGTCGCAGTCCAATACCGTGCCGCCCAGCGCCTCCAGCGCCTGCAGGGCGCTGGTCTTTCCGGACCCGGTGCCGCCGGTGATGCCGATGACCACTGGGGCATCTCCGTCAATGAGGTGGAAGCCCGCCGCTTTTTTCAGCCGATTCCCTACCGCCAGACCCAGCCCCGCATCATCGGGACACTGGGCGAAGATCTCCGTCACGTCCGTTCCGTCGAAGGTGCGCAGAGCGTCGAACACCCGCTGGGCCTGCACCAGCTTGTCCGTGAACGGCCCCAGCCGATGGACGATATGACCTTCAAAATACCCGGCGAACTCGTCAAAGCAGATGACCCCCGCCTTTTCCCGCAGCAAGCCCCGGATCACCAGAGCGCTGTGGGCCGGGTCTCCGGTCACTGCCGTCACCGGTGCCTTGGGTGCGTAGTGACGGTACTTCATCCCCGGCGCACGGGGCTTTTCCCCGTCCTTCAGAAGCCCGGTGACGGCCTTATCTACCGCCACCGTGCCCAGCACCTCCTCCAGCGCCTCCAACGGCAGTCCGCCGGGGCGCAGCAGCCGGGGCGGCGTCACCGTCAGGTCGATGATGGTGGACTCCACCCCCACCGCACACGGCCCGCCGTCCACGATACCGTCGATCTTGCCGTCCATGTCCTCCGCCATGTGGCCCGCCGTGGTGGGGCTGGGCCGTCCGGAGGTGTTGCCGCTGGGGGCCGCCACCGGCACACCGGCAGCCTCGATGATGGCCCGTGTCACCGGATGGTCCGGGCAGCGCACGCCCACCGTCTCCAGCCCGCCGGTAGTTTGCAGGGGCACGTTCTCCCGCCGTGGCAGGATCATGGTCAGCGGCCCCGGCCAGAACCGCTCCGCCAGACGGTAGGCCGTCTCCGGTACCTCCCGGCAGTACCGCTCCAGCCACGAGGCATCCGGCACATGGATGATGAGGGGATTATCCTGCGGACGGCCCTTGGCCTCGAAAATATGGCGCACCGCCGTCTCGTTGAGGGCGTCCGCCCCCAGACCGTATACCGTCTCCGTGGGGATGCCCAGCAGCCCGCCCCGCCGCAGGATAGCGGCGGCCTGCGGGATGGCATCTGCATCCCTCTCCGGATGGAATAGAATGGTTTTCACTGCGATCCTTCCCTTTTGCGGCGTATTTCTCAGAAACCCAGCTCCTCGCCCACCAGCACCACCTTGATGCGGCCTGCCGGGCGACAGATGCGGGTGGTGACGATCTGGCAGCAGATGCTGTCAGGCCCCGTACAGTCGGCGCACAGGCCGGTGACGGAACATGGAGTCTTGAGCCCGGCAAACCGCTGGGCGTTGACGGGAGCGGCGACCTCTCTGGCCCGGCGCATGGCTCCCTCCAGATCTCCGGCCACCTTGTTCATGCCCGCCACCACAATGACCTGCTCCGGTCCGAAGCACAGAGCTGCCACACGGTTACCGGTGCCGTCAATGTTCACCAACTGACCGTCGGCGGAGATGGCGTTGCTGCTCATCAGGAAGGTGCCGCAGGTCAGCGCCTTCTTCAGCATCTCCTGCCGCTCCTGCGGCGTCTGGGCCGTATCCCGGTCAATGAGGGCGATGCCCTCTTGCGCCAGCCGCTGCTTGATCCCCAGTGCGTCCACCGTGGCGGTGCCGCCCCAGGACACCGTGTGCTCCTTGGGAATCAGCTCCACCACTTTCTCCACAGCCTCTGCCGCCGTGGAGACGTAGTAGGCCTCGAAGTGGCGCTTTTCCAGCGCCTTCACCACCTGCGGACCAGCCTTGTCGTACCGCTTCTTCGTGTTTGCATCCATGGCTCATTCTCCTTTCTCATAACCCTCCTGCAGCCGCCGGGTCTGATCGGCCAGCGTCAGCGCATCGATGAGGGCATCCAAGTCGCCGTTGATGACGGCGGCGAGGTTGAAATTTTTACTGTCCCCCGTGAGGCGGTGGTCCGTCACACGGTTCTGGGGAAAATTATAGGTACGTATCTTGCCGCTGCGGTCACCGGTCCCCACCTGACTACGCCGGGTGGCAGCGATCTCGGCGTTCTGCCGAGCCTGCTCCGCCTCGTAGAGCTTGCTTCGCAGGATCTTCATGGCCCGATCCTTGTTCTTATACTGGCTCCGCTCGTCCTGACACTCCACCACCGTACCGGTGGGCAGGTGCGTGATGCGGATGGCAGACTCCGTCTTGTTGACGTGCTGCCCGCCTGCACCGCTGGAGCGGAAGGTGTCGATCTGCAGATCCTTGGGGTCGATGGAGAGCTCCGTCTCCTCCGCCTCCGGCATCACCGCCACCGTGGCGGCGGAGGTCTGGATGCGTCCGCCGGATTCCGTCTCCGGCACCCGCTGCACCCGGTGGGTACCGGCCTCGAATTTCAGCCGGGACCACGCTCCGTCGCCCTCCACCGTGGCACAGACCTCCTTCACGCCACCCAGCTCCGTGACGTTCTGACTGACGATCTCCAGCTGCCAGCCTCGGCGCTCGGCGTACATGGTGTACATCCGCAGCAGGTCCGCCGCAAACAGAGCGCCCTCCTCGCCGCCGACACCGCCCCGAATCTCCAGAACCACACTTTTTTCATCATTGGGGTCTCTGGGCAGCAGCAGGCGCTTCAGCTCCTCGGCCAGCCGCTCCCGCTGCTCCTTGGTCCGTGTCAGCTCCTCTTGGGCCAGCTCCCTCAGCTCCGGGTCCGACAGCATCTCCCGTGCCTCTGCGATGGCTTGCTCCGTCTGCTGTAAAGCAGTAAAGGTTTCCACCACAGGCGTCAGCTCCTTCTGCTCCCTGCTCAGGTTCTTCAGCCGCTGCTGGTCGCTGTACACCGCCGGATCGGCCAGCTCACGCTCCACCTGCCGCAGCCGCTCTGCAATTTGATTCAGCCGATCTTCCATGGGGCCTCCTTACGTCTGCTCCGCCAGATAGCGCTGCACGTCCTGAATGAATTTATCCCGCCAGAACACATAGCCCACAGAGCCAGGCCGCAGGGATGCCTCCAGCAGATGGGGCTGGGCGGTGTAGCTGTCCATCTGCCGATAGACCTCCTCATACCGCTTATCGCTGCCTCGGGTCAGCACATAGGCCACCCGACTCAGCTCCTGCCCCCGGCGCTTCAGCAGCCCACGCACGGGGCTGGCACACCGTCCGGCCCACACGGGGCTGCCCAAAATTACCAGTCGGTATTCCTCCAAGGGCTTAGCCGTCTCGAATTTCTCCAGCGGATGGGTGGAGCGCCGCATGGCATCCAGCCCGGAGCGGAAATATCCCTTCCGCCCCTGCCGGTCCACGCCGTCGGTGAACTCCACCAGCTCGGCTTCCAGCGCCTCGGCGATCTCCGCCATAGTCTGACGGGTATTGCCGCTGCGGGAATAGTATAAACACAAAATGTCGCTCATCTATGGTGCCTCCTGATGGCCTGCCGGAGCAGGCCAGAGTAGAATTTCCTTGCTATTAAAATATCTGTAAAGTGATAATACTTCTCAGCTTTTTCAAGGCGTGTTATTCCTCAATCTGCAGAGAAAGCTCCTCCCAGCGGGCCATTTCCTGCTCCAGCCGGGCCTCTACCTCCTGCTTCTCCTGATAGAGCCGGTTCAGTTCCCCGGCATCGCAGGCGTGGGCCGCCATCTCCTCGTCCAGCCGGCGGCACTCCGCCTCCAGCTTGCTGATCCCTGTTTCGCAGATGGTCAGCTGCCGCCGGGCGGCCTGCTGGCTGCGGTTGCCGCGGGGCGGTCGGGTGTCTCCCTTTTTCTCCGGCGCCTTCACCGGCTGGGGAGCCTTCTCCTGCGCCTTCACCGCCCGGTACTGGGCAAAGCCCATGGGGTAGTCAGTGATGGTGCCGTCCGCCAGCTCCCAGATACGGGTGGCAAACCGCTGGATGAAGTAGCGATCGTGGGAGACGAACAGCAGCGTGCCGTCAAAGGCCTCCACCGCCTCCTCGATCCACTCCCGTGCGGCAATGTCCAAATGGTTGGTCGGCTCGTCCAGAATGAGGAGGTTGATCTCCTCGTCCATCAGCATACACAGTCGCAGGCGGCTCAGCTCGCCGCCGGACAACACCGACACCGGCTTAAACACATCCTCCCCCTGAAACTGGTAGGCGGCCAGCCGGTTCCGGGCGCTCTGGGCCGTCATGTCCTTTTTCTCGTACAGCATGGTATCCAGAATGCTGCGCTCCGGGTGGTTAAAGTGAATGATCTGCGGCAAGTATGCTGCCTTTACAGACGGCCCCAGCTTAAAGATACCGCTGTCCGTAGGTTCCAAGCCCAGCAGCATATTCAGCAGCGTCGTCTTTCCGGTGCCGTTTTCGCCGATCAGGGCGATGCGCTCACCGTCCTCCACCCGCAAATAGATGTCAGAGAACAGTGTCCGTCCGTCGAAGGCCTTGGAAACCCCCTTCACCTGCAGCACCTCGTCGCCCTTGAACTGGCGGCTGGCAAAGCGGGCATCCATTTTTTTGGCCTTGGTGGGCTTCTCCGTAGTACGCATCCGCTGGATGCGCTTTTCCATGGAGAAGGCCCGCTTATGGAGGGCGTCATTGCCCATGAAGGCCCACAGGTGCATCTGCTCGGCAGCCTTTTCCAGCTGCTGGATCTTGGCCTGCTCCTTGAGATACTGCTTCAGGCGCTCCTGGTAGCGGCGCTCCTTCTCCACGGCGTAGAAGCTGTAATTCCCGCTGTAAAACTCCGCCTTTCCGTCCAGCACCTCGATGATGCGGGTAACGGTGCGGTCCAGAAAATACCGGTCGTGGGAGATGGTCACCACCGTGCCGCGGAAGGTGCGGATGTATTCCTCCAGCCACTCCGTGGCCTGAAGGTCCAGATGGTTGGTGGGCTCGTCCAGCAGCAGGATATCCGTGTCCTCTAAGATCAGACGGCCCAAATTCACCCGTGTCTTTTCCCCGCCGGAGAGCTGGTCAAAGAGCCGCTGGCGCATCTCGGTATCGATGGAGAGGCCGTTGGCCACCTTGTTGACGGCGGTATCCGTATCGTAGCCGCCCAGCCCCTCGAATCTGGCCGTCAGCTCACCGTACCGCTTCAGGGTCTGGGAAGAGCTGTCTCCCGCCGCCATCTGCTCGGTAAGGCGGTCCATCTCCTCCTTCATCCGGAACATCCGTTCAAAGGCAGAGCGCAGCACATCCTCCACGGTGTATCCGTCGGGATACACCGGGATCTGGGAGATCAGGCCCACCCGGCGGTCGGGGGCCACCATTACCTGTCCCTCATCGTAGTCCAGTTCTCCGGTGAGGATACGAAATAAGGTGGTCTTACCGGCGCCGTTTTTCCCCAGCAGGCCCACCCGCTCCCCGGTGTCGATCTGGAAGGTGATGCCGTCCAATATTTTCTTTTCCAGGTCAAAGGACTTGACCAGCCGGTTCACGCTGATATCGATCATGGATATTTCGTCCGTTTCGTTGTTTTCAGATGTATACTATGCTTCCTGAGTAAGGGCCTCCACGATGCGGTGGAACTCCATGGCGTGAGACGCCTTTACCAGCATGGCCGTGCCGGGGGTCAGGGCCTCCCGGACGGCGGGCATTGCCTGCTCCACCGTGTCAAAGTGCAGGGCGATATTCCCCGCTCCCTGCGCCATAAGCCGGGCCTTTTCACCGATGGCGATGACCTGATCCAGCCCCAGCCGGGCCGCCAGCGCACCGGCCTCTCGGTGGGCGTCGCTGCTGAGCCGGCCCAGCTCGCCCATGTCTCCCATCACCGCCACCCGGCGACGGCAGTCGGTGTCCGCCAGAATGGTCAGCGCCGCCGCCATGGCCTGAGGATTGGCGTTATAGCAGTCGTCGATGATGAGCCGCTCCTCCGGCAGACGGATGCGCCGCATCCGGGAGCCCGTGGAGACATAATGCGCCACGCCCTCCCGGATCTGCTGCGCCGTCAGTCCCAGCCGCTCGCCAATGGCCACCGCCATGGACGCCGGATAGATCATGTAGTCTCCCGGTGACGGAATGTGCAGCGGATAGACGCCGCAGGGCGTGGTCACGGTGCAGGAGAGGCCCTCCACGCCGTGGGTGACGATGTCCGTGACCCGGACGGCACAGTTCTCTCCCCGGCCGCAGAGGATGGTCTCGAAGGGCAGCTCCAGCCCCGCCAGCAGGGCATCGTCGCCGTTGAGCACCGCCAGACCGCCGGACTGCAGATGCTCGAAGATCTCGCTCTTGGCCCGCAGGGTACCCTGACGGGTGTTGCCGAGATTTTCAATGTGGGCATCCCCGATGTTGGTGATGACCGCCACCGTGGGACGCACCATCTCCCCCAGATAGCGGATCTGGCCGAAGTGATCCATGCCTGTCTCGATGACCGCCGCCTGATGCTCCGGCATCAGGCGCAGCAGGGTCTGTGGCGTACCGATCTCGTTGTTGTAGTTGGCCTCGGTCTTGAGGGTAAGGAAATGCTGGCTCAGCACCGAGGCGATCATCTCCTTGGTGGTGGTCTTTCCGGCGGAGCCGGTGATCTGCACCACGGGGATGGGGAATTTCTCCCGATACCACCCCGCCAGCTGTCCCAGCGCCCGGAGGGTATCCTCCACCTGCACATAGAACTTCCCCGGCACCAGCGCCTCCGGCAGGCGGCTGCACAGGCAGCCCGCAGCGCCGCTCTCCAGCGCCTGCGTCAGATAGGTGTGACCGTCAAAGCGCTCACCCACCAGTGGGATGAACAGGCAGCCCTGCTCCACCCGGCGGCTGTCGGTGCTGACGCAGGAAAAGCCCTCGCCGTCCTGCACCAGCGTGCCGCCGGTGGCCGCACACAGCTCCTTTGCCGTACAGGTCATCATGTCCGCTGCACTCCTCTCGCCTTCAGAGACTCCTCTACGATCCTCTCACAGAGGTCGGCATAGCTCAAACCCACCTGCGCCGCCTCCTGCGGAACCAGACTGGTGGGGGTCATGCCCGGCAGTGTGTTGATCTCCAGGCACCACGCCTTTCCCTCCTCATCCAGCAAAAAATCGGAGCGGGAATACACCGACAGGCCCAGTCCCCGGTGGAGCTTCAGCGCCATCTCACCGATCTGGTGCCACTCCTCCTCCGTGATGGGGGCGGGGCAGATCTCCTGAGCACCGCCCTTCTGATATTTGGAAACGTAGTCGAAATATTCGCCACGGGGGATGATCTCCACCGCAGGCAGATAGGTGTCCCCCAGCACGGCGATCTGGATCTCACGGCCCTTGATCTTCTTCTCCACCACCACGTGGTCGCCATAGGTCAGCAGCTTGGTCAGGGCTTCCCGCAGCTGCTCCTTGGTATCCGGCAGCTCCACGCCGATGGAACTGCCGCCGTTGACGATCTTCACGGCGCAGGGGACCTCCAACTCCTCCACCAGACGGGGGATATCGGAGGCCGTGTAATGGACGTCACGCCACGGCGCCGTGCGAATACCCTCAGACTCCAGAAACCGCTTGGTAACGGATTTGTCCATGGCCATGCCGCTGCCCAGATAGCCAGAGCCGGTGTAGGGTACTCCCAGCAGATCCAGCGTGGCCTGAATACGACCGTCCTCGCCGCAGGAGCCGTGGAGCGCCAGAAACACGATATCCGCCATGGCGCACACCGCCAGCACGTCCTTGCCCAGCAGGGACGGCCCCTGATCCTTCCGACTGCGGCGCACGGCCTCCAGATCCGGAGCCTCCTCCGTGACCCGGTTGTCGCCGCACAGGCCGTCCGGGGCATCGAAGATATCCTCCAGCCGACCCTCATAGCTCTCCAGCCCCAGGAACATATCCACCAGAATAGCCTGATGTCCCCGCTCCCGCAGCGCCCGGCACACACCGGTGCCGGAGGTCAGAGCCACCTGACGCTCCGTGCTGAGTCCACCTGCCAAAACAACGATCTTCATAAGCTTTGCCTCGCTTTCGCTTGAATCACAGGGCGGCCCGCCGACAGCAAGCCACCTATTATATCAGTATGTCAGTATAGCATATCCCTCCGTCGATTACAACCGGGCAGGGAAATTTTCAACGACAAAAGAACCGCCCCATGGGGCGGTTCTTGGAAAAGCTCTATGCAGCTAACGCAGCCAGTCCGGCAGGGAGCGCTTCTGGATGCCGGAGACCATGCCCATGGCGATGAACAGCGTCACCACCGACGAGCCGCCATAGCTGATGAAGGGCAGCGTCAGGCCCACCACCGGCAGCACAAACAGGCACATCCCCACGTTGGAGACGATCTGGAACACCAGCATCCCCGCTACGCCCACGCAGATGTATGCGTCCAGCTGGCTCTTGGCGTTGCGGGCCACTACGATACAGCGGATAACGATGGCCGCCAGCAGCGCCAGCGTCAGCACACAGCCCAGCATCCCCAACTCCTCCCCGATGACGGCGAAGATGAAGTCCGTGTGCCGGAAGGGCAGGTTCACGGAGGAGGTACTCTGGGTCTGAGCCCCGTGGAGCAGCCCTTGTCCCGTCAGGCGACCGCCGCCGATGGCCATCAGGCTCCGGGTCTGCTGCCATCCGGCCCCCAGCGGATAGAGACTGTGATCCACCAGTACCTGAAAGCGCTCCTTCATATAGGGTGGGATCTTGTCCAACTCCCACAGTAGGTAAAAGCCAGCCCCGGCGCCAAAGATGCCCAGAGCGAACCACCGGAGGGCTACCCCGGCGGCAAAGGCCATGCAGGCGAAGATACACACATACACCAGTGCGCTGCCCATGTCGGAGGAGATCACGTAGTAAAGGCCGATGGTCACCAGCAGATTCCCCGCCAACAAACCCACAGCGGGGATGGACTTCATGTCGCCCCGGCCCTTCATCCACACCAGCTGGCGGGCCAGCAGCAGGATAAAGGTCAGCTTCACCACCTCTGCCGGCTGCACCTGAATGGGGATGCCCCGGACGCCCAGCCACGCCAGATTGCCGTTGGCCGACACACCCAGCGGAGTTTTCAGCAGCAGGAAGAAGCCAAGGTTAAAGGCCAACAGCCACTGCCACTTTTTGCTGATCTCCGTCAGGTCCACCATGGACACCACGAAATACAGCACAATGCCCAGCGCCAAGCCGCACAGCTGGATGATGACGCACTTGAGTCCCCCCTGATACCGGGTGGCGCTGTAGATCATCACCACGCCGAAGAGGGACGTCACGGTACACAGGGCCAGCAGTAGAAGATCTGCTTGACGGATAATATCCAATATGGTATTTTTCACACTTTTCAGCATGGATGTTTCCTCGAATGATCTATATAGGGCTTATATTGATTTAGTGTACCACGTTTTCCTGCCGGTGTAAACCGAAGTTTTTGTGAACGTGGGATTGACAAGTGATGCCCACGGTGATATATTGGAGTAAAAGTAAGAAAAGTTATACTTTTCATATCGGGAGGGATCGTTGTGGGAAAGAAGGACGACCGGTACTATATGTCCTCGGTAAAACTCGGCCCCAAGGGACAGATCGTCATTCCCAAGGAGGCACGGGCCATGTTCGGCCTGGAGCCGGGGGACACGCTGGTGCTGCTGGCAGACACCAAAAAGGGCATCGCCCTACAGACGGCGGATAAGCTGAATCCCCTGCTGCGGCGGGTATTTCAGCAGCTGCCGGGAGATGAGGAGGCGGAGGAATGAACGCACTGGCGGTCAAGGGGCTGTGCAAGCGCTATCCAGCCTTTTCGCTGGAGAACGTGAGCTTTTCCGTACCGGAGGGAGCCGTCATGGGCTTCATCGGACGCAACGGAGCGGGCAAATCCACCACGCTGAAGGCTCTTCTGGGTCTGGTACACCCGGATGCCGGGGAGGTAACGGTGCTGGGCAAGTCCTTCCGGGAGGAGGAACAATCTATTAAAGAGCGCATCGGCGTGGTGCTGGGCGGCATCGACTTCTATCCCAAGAAGAAGGTACGGCTCCTCAGCGACGTGACCCGCCGGTTCTACGGCAACTGGCAGGAGGAGAAGTACCGTCACTACCTGGATCTGTTCGGCATTGACCAGGAGAAGCGGGTGGATCAGCTGTCTACCGGCATGAGGGTAAAGTACATGATCGCTCTGGCCCTGAGCCACGATGCCCGGCTGCTGATCCTGGATGAGCCCACCAGCGGGCTGGACCCGGTGTCCCGTAGCGAGCTGACGGAGCTGCTGCGGCGCATTGCCGCCGACGGGCAGCGCAGTGTGCTGTTCTCCACCCACATCACCTCGGATCTGGAGAAATGCGCCAGCCACATCACCTTCATCAAGGACGGCACCATCCAGCACACCGGCACGCTGGCGGACTTCCGGCAGCACTACGACTACCTCCGCCAGCTGGGACAGGAGCTGACGCTGGAGGACATCATCGTTTCCGTGGAGAGGAGGCCCTTGGATGAAAACGCTATTGTATAAGCAGCTGCGGCTGGTGTGCCAGCCTATGACGCTGGTGTTCTGCCTGTTCGGAGTCATGCTGCTGATCCCGGCCTACCCCTATACCGTCATGTGGTTCTATGTGATGCTGGGGCTGTTCTTCTCCTTCCTCAACGGGCGGGAGCAGAAGGACGTGTACTACTCCGCCTTGCTGCCCATCCGAAAGCGGGACACCGTCAAGGCCAACTGCCTGTTCGTGGGGCTCATCGAGCTGCTGGCGCTGGTCATCGCCGTCCCCTTCGCCCTGCTGCGGGCGAAGCTGGGTATCGGGGACAATCCCGTGGGCCTCAATGCCAATGTGACGCTGTTCGCCTGCGGACTGATGCTGTTCGCCGTGTTCAACGCCGTGTTCCTGCTGTCCTTCTACCGGACGGCCTACAAGGTGGGCGTATCCTTCGTGAAGGCGTGTATCGTCATGGCGGTGGCGGCGTTCATCATGGAGGCCGCCGTCCACTTCCCGGCACTGAGCCGCTTCAACGGCTATGACCTGGCCTGTCAGCTGCCGCTGCTGGCGGCGGGACTGGTGATCTGGTGCGGCAGCTGGCCCCTGATCTTCCGGGGTGCCGCCGCCCGATACGAGAAGGTTGACCTGTAAGCCAGTGACCCTCAGCATCATCTGCGGACGGCAAGGACACCCTCTGAACAAAAGAGGACAGGGCTGCGCCCTGTCCTCTTTTGCTCTCTCAGTCCGCCAGACCTTTCCCGGCGGAAAACTGATCGTATTTCGCCTGAAGCCACTGCTTCAGCTCCTCCACACCGGCCTCGTCCCATGGGAAATCTCTCTCCTGCCTGTCCTGCGCCACCTCGTAGCAGTACACGGAATAAACCGCCGTGTGCAGTATGCCCTTTTCCTTCCCCATGTCAAAGCGGTAGCGGAAGTCTCCGATGCTGCCGGTATAGACAAAGGCCCGCTTGAACCAACGGGGCGTCAGCTCTGCAAATTGTGGATGCATCCTGTCCCCTCCCCTTTTGTTTTTTATCAGTATACCACAGCCTGCCGAAAAAGGACAGTCAAAAATAGACACCCGGCGGCAAAATCAGGAAAAAGCGCTTGAAAATCTCCTCCGACCGTGGTATCATGTATGTAACGTTTGGAACATTTAAGCTTCGGCTGAGAAAAGGGGTATCCGAATATGGAAAGTGCAGTGAAACGCATCGGCGTGCTGACCAGCGGCGGCGACGCCCCCGGCATGAACGCCGCCATCCGTGCGGTGGTGCGGACGGCAATGAAGAACAGCATCGAGTGCGTGGGCATCCGCCGGGGCTGGGCGGGCCTTATCGCCGGGGATATCTGTCCCATGAATTCCGGCAGCGTCAGCCGCATCATCAACCGGGGCGGCACCGTTCTCTACACCGCCCGCAGCGACGAGTTCCGCACGCCGGAGGGACAGAAGAAGGCCGCCAACACCTGCAAGCTGCTGGGGCTGGACGGCATCGTGGCCATCGGCGGCGACGGCACCTTCCGGGGGGCGCAGGATCTGTCCAGATTCGGCGTGTCCGTGGTGGGCGTGCCGGGTACCATCGACAACGACATCGTCTGCACCGACTATACCATCGGCTTCGATACCGCAGCCAATACCGCCGTGGAGTGCATTGACCGTCTGCGGGACACCATGCAGTCCCACGAACGCTGCTCCGTGGTGGAGGTCATGGGCCGTCACGCCGGGTATCTGGCTCTGTATGTGGGCGTAGCCGTGGGGGCCACCGCTGTGCTGGTACCGGAGCATCAGTATGACTTTGAAAAGCACGTGGCCGAGAAGATCCGCGCAGCCCGGTTGGGGGGCAAAACCAACTTCATGATCGTGGTGGCCGAGGGTGCCGCCAGCGCCATGGATGTGGGCAAGGAGATCAAAGAGCATCTGGGGCTTGACCCCCGTGTCACCATTCTGGGCCACATCCAGCGGGGCGGCAGTCCCACCGCCAAGGATCGTGTGCTGGCCACCCGCATGGGCTACGAGGCGGTGCGGGTGCTGGCCGAGGGCATGACCAACCGGGTCATATGCGTCCGGGATGACCAGATCGTCAACGTGGATATCGACGAGGGACTGGCCATGAAAAAGACCCTCAACGCCGAGGAATTTGAGGTCATGACCGTTATGACCGGTGTGTGAGCCATATACGAAATAGAATAAGAGTATCCCATGGAGGAGAAGCACAGCTTCTTCTCCATGGTCTTTTTGTGCAAAAAGTGTTGACGGACATCGAATCTTATGGTTCGTAATAGGAAACTTTCTTATGTTCCCTCTGCGTCACGGAGCGCTGTTTGTTGTGTTCTGCGCCGAACCTGCCTGTTTTGTCAAAAACGTTCATCTGTTATTGTGCATTTTTGCCGCCGCGCCCCCTCACGGGGTGCATGGATTGAAATCATAGTTGATCATTCAAGATATACATGGTATACTTAGCCGCACCCCCTCACGGGGCGCATGGATTGAAATTCATTGTTCTGACACAGGTACAGTCAGGCAGAGTCGCCGCCTCCCTACACGGCATAGAGAAAAAATGTTCCAAAGGAGTGCTGTCCGAATGGATCCTGCTGATATCATCAAAGATGCTGTTGCACTTATCAAAGAATATGCACAGGAACTCAGTCAAAAAGAACACAGAAATGATGTTGAATCCGGGGAATTGATCGGCTATACTGAGGCTCTTAGTGTACTTCAGGATGCGTGTTCGCCGGATATGCGCCGTGAAATCGGTCTTGATTTCGATATCGACGCAGCATACCTGAATAGTACGAAAAAAAGGAGGGACTTGCTGTTATGACCTCGATGGAAAAGAAATTGACTGAAAACCGATTAACCGAAGTGAAAGCTGCCCTCTCTGCAAAATACCGCACGGTTGATCTTGGCGGGGAAAAATTTTTCGTTGCCTCAGATGGAGCGTTTTTCCGGGTCTATGCGTTTCCGAGTCAAGCGGCACTCGTGATCGAGTACGCTGATACGGAACAGGAAGCAAGGCAGAACGCACTGGAGGACGGAGACCGCTTCTATCTGGATGAAACAACTCTGGATGAGATGCTTCGCCTCATGATAGCCGAAATTGAGAGGTGCTGACCGATCCGCATCTGTCAGGCTCCGGCTCTCGGAGTTTTTCGCCATTTGGGCGGCGATCCGCAGCACATCCCGGTCGGAAAGCGTCGAGCTGCGAATTTGTGCTTGACTTTCCGTCTGGTCCTGTGTATACTGTGCTTGAGAAGGTTTTGGCGCCAATACCTCCGAATGCCCTCGGGCAGAGAAGGAGGATGTGCTGATTACCTTCTCTTTTTTTATGTCCAGAAGGTCGTACAAATAGGAATTCCCGTCTGCGTCATTGCGGATCAGGAGCGTACCGCTATATACCGTGTAGTGGTCTACGGATTTTTTTATGTCCAGCACCGGCACGGCAAACTGTGTGCTGTATCGGTACCAGCCGTTCTTTGCATCCACCTTGTGCTTTTCTTTGATATTCTCGTGCCACTCGCCGTTCTCCGCCAGCAAAAGCATCTCGTCCAGATTGGTGGCTGCCTGCATTTTCACATCCCGGATCGCTTTTCTGAGGGTCTTTGTGTATTCAGAGCCTCGATACTCTCCGGGCAAGTCCTTCCCGATATATACGGGCTGTGCGTCCATCAGGATAGTCGAAAACGGGTGTTCGGTATCCACCAGTGTTTTCAGATACGCCTCCGCTGCACTGTAATCCCGTGTATCCTTCTGCGTATCAAGTACCGGCATAACCTTCCCGGCAATCTCCCGGATAGCGAACTGCACGTCCCCTTCCTGCACCACGGAGGAAAAAGGTACGCCCTTGATGTTGACATTCTGCTTGAAATAAGATATACTGCCAACATAGCCATTTCGGTGCAATTCAATGGGCATAGAGAAGCCCATTGTCTTAAGCAGCGAAGTGGCTCTTTTCTTATCCAAGAAAAGCACATCGCTGGTTTTTAAGAAGACCCTGCTGTTTTCTTTCGCCGTCCGGTTTTCTGTTGCCGTTTTGGTGTATGCACTGGAGACCTTCTGAATATCGTCAATAGCAAATCCCTTTTCGACGGGGCGAAGGTCCAAAACCACTACAATGTTTCGACGGTTTTTTGCTTTCGCTGTATTTAGAAGAACCAACCGGGTATTACTTGTGCCGCCTCTGGTCTTGCTTTTCAGCACCAGTGCCGGATCCTCCAGAATCTGGGGGATCTTTTTGATCTCCGACAGCGTCATTTCTGGGTGATCTTGAAGTATGGTGCTTATCTTGTCGCCCTCCATGTAAATGTCGCTCTCGATGGCACCCATCCCCTGCAAAACCGGGCCGGTGCTGATCACCTTCTCTTTTTTATGTCCAGCATGGACTCGGAGTTTTTCGCCATTTGGGTGGCGATCCGCAGCACCTCCCGGTCAGAAAGCGTCGAACTGCGAATTTGTGCTTGACTTTCCGTCTGGTTCTGCGTATACTGTGTTTGAGAAGGTTTTGGCTCGAATACCTCCGAACGCCCTTGGGCGGAGAAGGAGGCTGAGCTGATCACCTTCTCTTTTTTATGTCCAGCATGGACTCGGAGTTTTTCGCCATTTGGGCGGCGATCCGCAGCACATCCCG
>ERZ857480.37664-NODE-58289-length-96585-cov-16.0000_pt1 | contig 96585 bp, 78 predicted proteins | sample MGYA00519767_ERZ857480 | MGnify/ENA primary metagenome ERZ857480 (study PRJEB31778, sample SAMEA3449210) | human gut metagenome | biome: human gut; feature: human-associated habitat; material: faeces | place: United Kingdom | collected 2010/2012 ...
GGAGCGGGTTCGATTTGGAAAGGAAGAAGGAGCTAACATAGTGCAGTTTTCGCCGCAAGGCGGAAACGGAACGGTGTTTGCTCTCAGGGGAAACCAAATCGAAGCCCAGCGGAGCGGGTTCGATTTGGAAAGGAAGAAGGAGCTAACATAGTGCAGTTTTCGCCGCAAGGCGGAAACGGAACGGTGTTTGCTCCTTCTGACGTGGTACCGGTGACGGGGATCGAACCCGTACGACTTTCGTCTCGGGATTTTAAGTCCCGTGCGTCTGCCAATTCCGCCACACCGGCATGGTGGTATACCCTCATAAAGTACCATTCCGCGCCCGTGCTGTCAAGACAAAGCATACTTGACCCCGCTGCGGCATAGGCTTGTGCCGGGGTGATCGTATGGCGGGAGAGACCGAGCGGAGAAAAGCGCAGAACATCATACTGGAAAACCGGAGCCGCCTGAGCGTTTCCGGCGTGGAAGAGGTCAGCGGTTTTGACGAGAGCATCGTGCAGATGCAGACGGAGCTTGGCGCTCTCACGGTGCATGGGAGCAACCTTCGGGTGGAGACGCTCTCGGTGGACTCCGGCGATCTTCTCGTTGTGGGGGATATTTCGGATCTCTCGTATGCCGACGTCCCGGTGCGGCGCGGTTTCTGGGCGAGGCTCTTCGGATAAATGAGCGAATCGACAGCCCGGCAGTTTTTTGAGCTGGCATTTGCCTTTGTGACCGGCGCGGCGCTCGGCGCTATGCAGTTTCCGGTATACATCCTCCGGGAAATTTTTTACCGGCTCGCAGCACTGTGGGACGTGATCTTTTATGCGCTGGCGGGACTCGCGGTATTTGCTGCCGGGCAGTGGTGCAGCGGCGGCGTGCGGCCCCGTTTTCTCACGGCGGCGATCGTCGGATGCGTCCTCTGCACGTACCTTCTGACCCCGCTCCGGCGCCCGGTGCGCCGCCTTGCGGAGCGGAAACGCGAGCATAGGGAAGAACAGCGGTGCAGAAAAGAAAATGAGCGGAAAAAAACGCGAAAAAAAGATGAAAAAATTTGAAAAAATATCTATGCAAAATCGGATCTATCGTTTACAATAATGCGCAAGTTTCCCCTGTCGTTATAGAGCTGCCGCGGCAGGGGAAACGGCGGAGAGAATCGATGAGCAAAAGCATAAAGTTTCTTTTTGGCTGCATTCTATCCATTCTGCTTGTGTATGCCGCGGCGCGGTATGTCACAACGGCGATCCGCGTGGAGGAAGCGGAGCTTCTTCTGCGAGAGACACGGGAGCGCTGCGAGGCGCTGGAGCAGAGCAACGCGGCATTGCGCGAGCGGATCGAGCGCAGCGGCGACGCGGATCGCATCGCGGAGCTTGCGCGGGAACGGCTTGGTCTTGTCCTGCCGGATGACAGGATATATCAATAAATTGAAAGAAAAGAGAAAGGGAACCCCATGGAGCTGGAAATCGGAGCGATTCAGGAAGGCAAAGTCACAGGCATCACCAAATTCGGAGCGTTCGTACTGCTTCCCGGCGGCAAGAGCGGTCTTGTACATATTTCGGAGATCGCCAATGCCTACGTCAACGACGTCAACGACTATCTGAAGGTCGGTGACGCCGTCAAGGTAAAGATCCTCAGTGTCAACGAGGCAGGTAAGATCAATCTCTCCATCAAGCAGGCTCAGCCGAGCGCCCCGCGCCCGGCTTATACGCCGCGCCCGGCTCAGCCCGCAGCGACCGCGCCGCGCCCGGCATATACCACGCGCCCGGCCAATACCTACCGCAGCGCCCCGCCGCACGGAGGTGAAGTCGCGCCGCCCACCGGGGATACCAGCTTTGAAGATAAGCTCAAGCAATTCATGCAGCAGTCTGACAGCAAGATCAACGACAGCAAGATCTACGCCGACCGCCGCTCCGGAGGCCGCCGCCGCAAATAAACCAAAATAAAAAAAGAGTGCCGCCGAAACCAGACCGGTTTCGGCGGCATTTTGCTGTTGAGATTTCAGCCTTCGGGGTGCATGAAGGAATAATCGATCACGTTGTTCGCTCCCGTCCATGAGCCGTCCACCTTGGACATGGCGCGGTCGTATTCCTCGGTGCCGGGCTCAAAGAGCGTCGGGCAGTAGTCGTTTTCGTTTGTCTTGCTGCTGATGCTGCACGGCAGAACGTTGAACGACGAGAGATAGAGCGTTCCGTCCGGGTCGCGGGTAACGGTCGCCTGCGCGATCACACTGTCCATGTCGGCGGGGTTGGTGTTGCCGCCGAACACAAAGTTGCCGAGACTGTAGAAAATGATGCCGTTGTTGTATTTTTCAAACGGCTCAAGACGGTGCGGCCCGTGGCCGAACACGATGCTCGCGCCCGCGTCGATCGCAGCGCGGCCGACTTCTTCCTGATTGGCATTCTGGTAATAGCTCGCCTCGTTGCCCCAGTGGGCGCTCACGACAACGATCTCCGCGCCCGCGTCCCTGAGAGAACGGACGCCCGCGGCTACGGATTCGGCGCTCGGCGTGTGCCAGCTGTAAACGGCATACACGCCGACGGTCAGACCGCTTTCGGTCGTATAGAGCGTGCCTTCCCCCTCGCCGCAGTGGCCGATGCCGGCGGCGTCGAGATTGGCGAGCGTGTCGTCGTAGACCTGCTGTCCGAAGTCCATCGCGTGGTTATTGGCGGTCGTGGCGAACTCCACGCTGCCGAGCGTGAGAATGTCCGTCGCCGCCTTCGGCGCGAGGAACGAGAACGTGGAGCCGGACCCGGCGCTGAGATCGGAGATGCTGCACTCAAGATTTACGATCGTCATATCGTCGTTCGCCGTTACGTCGAGCACGTTGGAGAAGGGGTACGCCCAGTTCGTGCCGACAACATTCTCAAAGGAGTTTGCGTAGTAGCGCGCCTGCGGATAGCTCGCAAGCGTGCAGTCGCCCACCATAGAGATCGTATATTCAATCGGGGTCGGCTCGGGCGTGGGCGTCGGTGTAGGAGTGGGCGTTGCCGTAGGCTCCGGGGTAGGTGTTGGCGTGGGTGTGGGCGTTGGCGTCGGCTCCGCGGTCGGGAGCGCCGTCGGCGCCGGAACGCGCACATCTTCCGGCCGCGCCGCCCAGCGCGGCGAGAGCGCCGCGCTGGTGAGCAGCACCGCGAGCAGGAGCACCGCCAGAATCTTGGCGATGAGGATCGATGTTCTGGACATGATTTCCTCCGGGAATCAGACGTTTTCCACAAAGCTGCCGATGATCTCCAGCAGCACGTCGGGCATGACCGCGAGACTGTCCACGGGGATGAATTCGTGTACGCCATGGTAGTTGTAGCCGCCGGTCGAAAGGTTCGGGCAGGGAAGACCCAGCCACGTGAGCACCGCGCCGTCCGTGCCGCCGCGGATCGCTTCGGTGCGCGGCGCTACGCCGCAGGCGCGGTAAGCGGCCTCTGCGCGGTCGAGCAGGTGGCGGTGCGGCTCGATCTTTTCGCGCATGTTGTAGTAGGTATCGGAGATGTCGGCTTCGGCGGTGCCCTCACCGTAGCGGCGGTTGATCTCTCCCACGGCGGCGCGGAGGCATGCCTTTTTCTCTTCAAAGAGCGTGCGGTCATGGTCGCGGATGATATAGTGGAGTTCGGCCTCCACCACGTCGCCGGACATATCGGTGAGATGGATGAAGCCCTCGTAGCCCTCGGTCTTTTCCGGCACCTGATCGGCAGGGAGAAGGGAATGCAGCTCCATGGCGATCGTCGCGGCGTTCTTCATAATGTTCTTCGCGCTGCCCGGATGGATGCCGACGCCGTGCACACGGACGAGCGCCGCGGCCGCGTTGAAGTTTTCGTATTCGTATACGCCGAGCTCGCCGCCGTCCACGGTGTATCCCCAGTCGCACGCAAGCTCTTTAACGTCCAGCCCCTCCGTGCCGCGGCCGACCTCCTCGTCGGTCGTGAACACGATGCGCAGCTCCCCGTGCGGCGCGCCGGAGGCGATGAGCTTTTCCGCCGCCGTCATGATCTCGGCAACGCCCGCTTTGTCGTCCGCGCCGAGCAGCGTGGAGCCGTCCGTCACGAGCAGCACCTGCCCGCGCACGTCCTTCATGGCGGGGAACTGCTTTTCCGAGAGAATGACGCCGTGGCCGAGTTCAATGTCTTCGCCGGTGTAGAGCACCTCACGGGCGTTCACGCCCTCGCCGCTCGCGGCGGGAGCAGTGTCCACATGCGCGACGAGCGCGAGCGTTCCGGCGGCCTTGACGCCCTCTGTGGCGGGGAGCGTGCCGATGGCGTTGCCGCAGCTGTCCATATGGACGTTCTTCAGCCCCAGAGAGAGCATTTCCTCGGCCAGACGGCGCGAGAGCTCCAGCTGCCGGGCCGTGGACGGGCTTTCGGTGCTGTCCTCGTCGGACGCGGTGGACACGGCGATGTATTTGAGAAATCTTTCCTTGCAGGTCATAATGGGAATACCTCCGTTTTCGACGTTATTTTTCGTGTATCCAATATAGCATTTTTATGATAAAATGCAATCGCTTTTATTTTCGGCGTCTCCGGCGGGAACGAGCGAACTTTTCCGCGCCGGGTCGCGTCATAGGAATAGTAAGCAATACATCCTGAAAGTACAGGAGGAACATACATGAAAAAGCTGCTTGCCATTCTCCTCGGCGCTTGCCTGCTGCTCGGCGTTATGACCGGCTGCGGCGGCAATGCCGAGGATGCCGTTACCGTCCAGAAGGTATCGGACATCACCTCGCAGGGCTCCGTGGGGCTGGTGAACCGGTACGCCGGTATTGTCGTTTCGGGCGAAACGGCAACGGTCAAAAAGGGCGACAAGAAAGTTCTTGAGACCTACGTAAAGGAAGGCGACTTCGTCACCGAGGGCGATGTGCTCTTCTGCTACGACAACGAGGCCATGGAGCTTCAGCTCAGCAAGCTCCTGCTTGAGCTTGAGGGCTATGAGAACACGATCTCCAACGCCGAGGAGGACATCCCCAATCTCGAGCGCCAGCGCGACGCCGCCCCCGCGGCGCAGCAGCTCACCTACTCGCTGCAGATCCAGGAGCTGCAGGCGAACGTGCGTGAAGCGACCTACAATAAGGGTCTCAAGGAGCGCGAGATCGAGAATTTGCAGGAAGCTCTCGAGGATACGGACGTGCGCGCACCGATCTCCGGCCGCGTGATGAGCGTGAAGAATACGGAGAATACAGGCGCAAGCTCCGGCTATGACGGCGATACGAGCGGCAGCGACGCCTACATCACCATCATGGACATGACGACCTATCAGGTCAAGGGCACGATCAACGAGCTGAACGTCGGCACGCTTTCCGAGGGGATGAACGTGCTTATCCGTTCACGCCTTGACGAGAGCGTTACGTGGAGCGGCGTGCTCGATAGCATCGATTGGGAGACCAAGGTGCAGAGCAATAATAGCCCGTATTACGGCGGTGGCGGCGGCAACGAGATGACAAGCTCGTCCAAGTACCCGTTCTATGTGAAGCTCAACGACGTGACCGGCCTCATTCTCGGCCAGCACGTGTACATTGAGCCGGACTACGGCCAGCAGGAGGTCCGCGAGGGACTCTGGCTGCCGGAATATTATATTGTGGACGCCGATTCCTCGCCCTATGTATGGGCGGCGAACGGACGCGACCGGCTGGAAAAGCGCGGCGTGTCCCTTGGTGAATATGACGCCGAGCGGGGCGAATATCAGGTCATCTCCGGTCTGAAGGAGAGCGATTATATCGCCTTCCCGATGGACGGCCTTACGGCGGGCATGCACACGCAGGTGTATGAGGATAATTCCGGCTATGTTTCCGGCGGCAACTCGGGCGGCTTCGGCTCCGGTGCGGCTCCAATGCCGCCGACACTTGTCTCCGACGGCAACGCCTCCGACGGCGACGCGCCCATCGAAGCGCCGGACGAATCGCTCTTCGGCGACCCCGCCGAGATCGAAGCACCGGCGGAGGATGCCGTTGTGCCGGAGGCAGCGCCCGCGGAGGACGCCGCGGCGAATGCGGAGGGGAGCGTGGCGTAATGCTTCTGGAAATGCGCAGCATCTGCAAGGATTATCCCCAGGGCAAGGACGTTGTACACATTCTTAAGAACATTTCTCTGGAAATTGACGACGGGGACTATCTCGCCATCATGGGCCCCTCCGGCTCCGGCAAAACAACGCTTATGAACATCATCGGCTGTCTTGATACACCGACCTCCGGCACCTATGTGCTTGCCGGGGAGGACGTATCCTCGGCCTCGGATGACCGGCTCGCCGATATACGAAACCAGATGATCGGTTTCGTTTTCCAGAGCTTCTATCTTCTGCCGAAGCTCACGGCGCTCGACAATGTCGCGCTGCCGCTTCTCTATGCGAACGTGCCGCGCCGTGAACGGCGTGAGCGCGCTGCGGAAGCGCTTGCGAGCGTCGGGTTGGAAGATCGTATGGACTTTTACCCGAACCAGCTCTCCGGCGGTCAGTGTCAGCGCGTGGCGATCGCCCGCGCGATGATCGCAAAGCCGCGCATCCTGCTTGCGGACGAGCCGACCGGCGCGCTGGACTCCGCTTCCGGCCGTCAGGTCATGCAGATCTTCGGCGAGCTGAACGCGAAGGGAACGACGGTCGTGCTCATCACGCACGCGCAGGACATTGCCGACTGCGCGAAAAAGATCCACCGCATTCTCGACGGCGAGCTGATCCGCGGCGACGAGGATAAGCACCGGTACGACATGACGAAAGGAGGCGCAGCGGATGAAAAAGGGGAAGATAACGTTTCTCGGTAACCTGCCGGAATGGTTGCGCCGGACAATCGCCGCGGTGCTGATCGTCGCGCTTGTCGGCGGCGGGGTATACGGCATACTGCTTCTCGTCCGCGGCAGCGGCGGCAAGGTGAAGGTCTATCCGATCATGGAGTTCTGCACGAACTATGCCGACGATCAGGCGGAAACGCAGGGGCTCGTCAAGCCCGATAAAATGCAGTCGATCTACGTGTCCGAAACGCAGAAGATCACGAAGTACTACGTACACGAGGGCGACACCGTGAAAGTCGGCGATCCGATCCTCTCCTACGATACGACACTCACCGATTTACAGCTGGAGCGCGCAAGAATTTCCGTGCAGAAGCTGGAGCTCGCGCTCGACGAGGCCAACGCCAATCTTGTCAAGGTGAACAACTACCGCCTGTACGTTCCGCAGCCCGACCCGATCCCCGACGAGGAGCCGGACACGCCGCCGCTCACGCCGGTGGACGTGCCATATTTCCGCGGCGGCGACGGCACAAAGGACAGCCCGTTCTTTTATATCTGGAGCGACGACTGCGCCTATGACAGCGCCTTTATCGATTCCCTCCTAAAGAAAGCGGGCGGCAGCACGGCGTATGTCGTGTTTGAGGTCCATGACGGCGATTCTCCGGACGGCGACATCCTCCGCAGCTGGGGCATGGTGTTCGTCCGTCAGAGCGACGGCACGGTGGCCTTCAAGGTGGACGAGGCCTACGGCCGCTTTGATGACGGCACAGCGCCGGATGACGGCGGCGACGATATCGACGGCGGCGATACCTACATTGACACGACGCCGAGCTACACCTACAACGAGCTCATCGCCATGCGCCGCGAAGCGCAGGAGAAGATCTACCAGACGGAGCTCGATCTTAAAAAGGCGCGGCTCGAATACGAAACGCTCGAATTCGAGATCAACAACGGCGTGGTCTACAGCAAGATCGACGGCGTAGTGAAAACGATCCGCAGCCCGGATCAGGCGCGCGAGGAGCAGCTCCCGGCGGTGCTCATTTCCGGCGGCGGCGGATACTATGTCACCGGCGCGATGAGTGAAACGGAGCTGCAAACGCTCCATGTCGGCGATACGGTCACGGTGATGTCGTGGCAGACGTATTCCCAGACGGAGGCGGAGATCGTCAGCATTTCCGAATACCCGGTCGGGGAGAACAGCGGCTACTATCACTGGAGCCAGGGCAACAACAACGCTTCGCTCTATCCCTTCACCGTGTATTTGGACGAGGACACCCCCGTGCGCGAGGGCGAGTATGTGAACATCACCTACAACCCCTTCGGCAGCAGTGCTTCCGGTGTATATCTCCAGAACATGTTCATCCTCCGCGAGGGCGGCGGGAGCTTCGTATATGTCCGTGACGCGAACGGGAAGCTTGAAAAGCGCGCCGTATCGACCGGGCGCTCGCTCTGGGGTTCGTATACGCAGATCAACGGCGGACTCACCGGCGAGGAATACATTGCCTTCCCGTACGGCAACAATATCCGAGCCGGAGCTAAGACCGAGATATCCGACGTTGCGTCGTTCTACAATTACTGAAAGGGGGCGGGTGCATTGCTTGAAAGCATTTCTCTGGCGTTTCAAAACGTGTGGCGGCATAAACTGCGCTCGTTCCTGACGATGCTCGGCATCATCATCGGCATCGCTTCGATCATCACGATCGTATCCACGATCAAAGGCACGAACGAGCAGATCAAGGAAAGTCTTGTCGGCGCGGGCAACAACGCCGTCGTTGTGCAGCTCTATCAGGACAATTATCCGTATGAGGTGCAGTATAACGGCGTGCCCGCCGGCGTTTACCCGATCACCGAGGAAACGCGACAGGAGCTCTGCAAGATCGACCACGTGAAGGGCGTTTCGCTCTTTTGCAGCCGCAATTACGCCGACGGCGTATACTATGGCAATAACAGCTTTTCCGGCAATCTCTACGGCATCGACGAATACTATTTCGATGTGAACGGCTACTCGCTCGACCACGGCCGCAGCTTTCTCAAAGAGGACTTTGCCAAGGCGAAAAAGGTCTGCATGCTCGATGCGGCGGCGGCCTCGGCGCTCTTCTCCGGCGAAGACCCGGTCGGCAAGACCGTGGAGATGCAGGGTGACAGCTTCACGGTCGTCGGCGTTGTGAAGCGTGCGCGCTCCACAACGATGCAGATCAAAACGCCGAGCGATTACTACCAGTACATGAACGAGACCGGCACGATCTTCCTTCCGCTCAAGACCTGGCCGATGCTCTATTCGTTCGACGAGCCGCAGTGCGCGGCGCTGCGCGCGGACAATACCGACAATATGACGAGTGTCGGACAGAAGGCGGGCGAGCTTCTCTCGTCCAGCCAGCTCATTGGCGCGGACAAAACGCTCTCCTACCGCGGGCAGGACCTTATGGAGCAGGCGAAGAACCTGCAGGAGCTTTCCAACTCCTCCAACCGCCAGCTCATCTGGATCGCAAGCATTTCGCTGCTCGTCGGCGGCATCGGCGTTATGAACATCATGCTCGTCACCGTTACCGAGCGCACGCAGGAGATCGGTCTCAAAAAAGCCATCGGCGCGCGCCGCCGCCGCATCCTCAACCAGTTCCTCACGGAAGCGGCAGTGCTCACAAGCCTCGGCGGTATGCTCGGCGTGATCGTCGGCATCATCATGGCGCGGCTCATTTCGTCCGTCATGGGTACGCCGACGGCCATCAGCGTTCCGGCGATCCTCATCGCCGTGGTGTTCTCCATGGTCATCGGCATCGTGTTCGGCCTTCTCCCGGCGGTCAAGGCGTCCAACCTCAACCCCATTCAGGCCCTCCGGCGCGACTGACCGGGACACACCTTTTCGCGGGGAAGCGTTTTGTCTCTGTGCTGCAATGCGGTCGGTCTTCTCAAAGGAGAATCCCCCGGGTTTTCGGATATTCTCGGCATCTGCTCGGCGGCTCGGGCTCCGGGAAGAGTGACCTTCTCGGCACGCTGCCTGACGGCGCTATGGACGCCTTCGGCAAGAAATAATGCATGAAAAATCGGCTCCTCCGTTTGAAACGGGTGAGCCGATTTTTGCATGCGGAAAAAGCAGGAAAGTCAGCAGCAAAACTGCGCTATCGCGGCGTCGATATCCGCGGCGCACGAGGCGGCGATGGCCTCGTCGCCCGGCTGGAGCGGGTAGAGCGGCGCGCGGACGCCGCCGATATCCGGCGCGCCGCGAAGACGGAGAATCTCCTTGATCATGGCGTACATGTTGCCCTGCCCGGAGCACATCTTATAAATGATGCGGCAGCAGGCGTCCTGAATGTCGCGCGCGGGGAGAATGCCGCCGCCGCGGACAAGAGTGAAAATACGCTCGTAGAGCTCCGGCATGGCGGCGTACGTACCGCCGATGCCGCCGACCGCACCCGCGGCGAGACCGGAGAGCAGCTGCTCGTCCGGGCCGTTGAAAACGATCGCCCCCTCATCGCGCCACATTTCAATATCCTGTATCGGCATGGAGGAGTTTTTCACGCCGATCACGGTCGGTACGGCGAGCATCGTGCGCAGAAGAGCGCTGTTCAGCGCTGTGCCGGCGAGCTGCGGGATGTTGTAGATGATGAAATCCGTATTTGGCGCGGCAGAGGCAATATCGGTCCAATACTGCGCGATCGCGCGGTCCGGCAGATGGAAGTAGATCGGGGGAATGGCGGCGATGCAGTCGGCCCCGGCACTCTCGGCGTGGGCGGCAAGCTCCATGCTGTCGCGCGTGTTGTTGCAGGCGACGTGCGCGATGATCGTGACGCGCCCGGCGGCCTGGGCGATGACGGCCTCCAGCAGCGCCTTGCGTTCCGCTACGGAATGATAGATGCACTCACCGGACGAACCGCCGACATAAAGGCCGTTTACACCCTTTTCGATGAGGTATTCCGCGAACGCCCGTGCACGGGCGGGCGATACCTCACCGGCGTCGTCGTAGCATGCATAGAAGGCAGGGAAGATCCCCTGGTATTTATTCAGGTCTCTTGCTTTCATTGTTTTCACTCCTTGTGTGTCAGCCTTTGACGGCGCCCATCGTGATGCCCTTGGTAAAATATTTCTGGAAAATGAGAAACACGATAATGATCGGCACGGCGGCAAAGGCGGCGCCTGCCATGATGAGCCCGAAGTCCGTCGAGTTTTCCGCCTGCATCTTTGCGATGCCCAGCGATATGGTCAGATTCTTTGTGCTGGAGAGCATGATGAGCTGCATGAAATAGTCGTTCCACGAATTGATGAACGTGAAGATGGCAAGCGCGCCGACACCGGGCTTTATCATGGGGAAAACGATCCGGTTGAAGGTTTTCAGCTCGCTCGCACCGTCGATCCTCGCGGCCTCCAGTATCTCGCTGGGGATGCTCTCGGCAAACTGCTTGATGAGGAACACGCCGAACGGCCAGCCGACGATCGGGTAGACGACGGCGCTGAGCGTATTGTAGAGCTTGAGCGAGGACATCTCGCGGATGAGCGGTATAAGGATGACCTGCTTCGGCAGGGCCATCGCGCAGACGATGAGCGTGAAAATGAGCCTGCGTCCGACGAAGCGCTTCTTGGCCAGCGCATACCCCGCGAGCGCGGAGGTCGCGCAGGTGAGGAGCATGGCTGCAACGGCCATCCACACGGTGTTGAACATCCAGCGGATCGCACCGGGCACGGTGGGACCGGCGGAGAAGACGATCGGGCTGCCGTCGGCCGAAAAATACTGGCTGAAGGGGATGTAAAACTCCCACAGCGGGGCCTTGAGCTTGCTCATGAGCGTCTGGTAATTCTTCAGAGTCCACTCGCTCGGCCACCAGACAGGTGTAACGGAGTTGACCTCCTTGGCGGTCTTGAAGGAACCCGTAATGATCCAGTAGAGCGGGAACGTGAAGAGCGCTGCGAGGATGATGATAATGACAAGAGTGATGATGCGGTTTGCTTTCGATTTGCTCTGCATACGCTCACCCCCCTTAGTCCGATTGCTGCCCCAGCTTGAACTGGACAGCAGAGAGCACCGCGATGATGATCATAAGCACAACGCCCATGGCGTTGCCGTACCCGTAGCGGTAGAGCTTGAACGCGGTGTAATAGATGTAATACATGATCGTGTCCGTACTGTGCGTCGGCCCGCCGGAGGTGAGCAGCTGGATCAGCGCGAAGCACTGGAAGGAGTTGATCGTGGTGATGATGAGTATGTAAAGCGTGGTGGGCATGATCTGCGCCCATTTGATCTTCCAGAACACCTGACGGCGGTTCGCACCGTCTACCTGCGCCGCCTCAACGAGCGAATGATCCACGTTGCCGAGCGCCGAAACGTAGAGAACGATGGGCTGACCGACGGAGGTGGTGAAGAGGATGAGAATGATGCACCAGAGCGCGAAGCGCGCATCGCCCAGCCAGTTTATATTCTGGTCAATGATGCCGAGGCTCTTGAAAAGATAGTTGAACACGCCGTAGCGGCTGTTGTACATCCATTTCCAGACGACCGTTACCGCAACCGAGCCGGTGACGACCGGCAGATAGAAGATGCAGCGGAACGCTGAGGTCAGCGCAGGCTTCATATCGTATATCGCCGTGGCGACCCAGAGGGAGAACGCACACACCGTCGGAACAGCAACGACAACGATGACGACCGTATTTTTCAGCGCGCCGAGGAAGAGCTTATCCTGGAAAAGCTCCTTATAGTTACCCAGCCCGACAAAGACATCCACGGCGTTTTTGCCCATGTTGGAGTCAAAGAAGCTGGTGTATATGCACAGAAACATGGGATACAGCACAAAGGTGACGAAGAAGAACAGACTCGGCAGCAAAAACAGGTATCCCGCTGTTGTTTCCCGCCGCACGAGCGCGCGGCTCATGCTGTTTTTGGATTTGAACATAGGGTCGCTCCCCCTTATGGATTCGGTAGCTATCAACACACCCTCTCTGCGCAGGGGCACAGAGAGGGTGCGCGCGGTGGGTCAAAGGAGAAAAGGAGATATGAAAAAGCCTTGCTTGCTTGATTGATCAGCCGGCAGCCGCCGCGTTCGCGTTGGCGCAGAATGTTGCGACCTCGGTGGCAACATCACCGCCGCCGCCGATGCGCTGGAGCATGTTCCACCACTCGGTGCGGGCGGTCGCCCAGCCGGAGGTGACCTGGTAGTAGTCGCCGAGATAGGGCATGAGCTTGGTGTACTCGTTCATGATGGCGTTGTCCGCCCAGATACCGGTGAGGTCAATGCCCTCGGCGGTGTCGCGCACGGCAAAGTATTTGGAGGCCTTGACCGCATCGATCGTGCCTTCGCCGTCGGCAAAGTACTTGATGAAGGTCTTCGCAGCGTCGATCTTGGCGGCGTCGCCGTTATCGAACACGCCAAAGCCCCAGATGCCGCCCTGCAGCTTGCTCTCGCCGGTCTCGGAGGGGAAGCTCATGAAGACGATCTTCTCACCGTCGTTGGTGAGCTCGGCATCGTTGTTGTCGGCGTTGAGCTGCTGAGCGATGTTCCAGCAAAACGCCATCTTGAGGATGCCCTGACGGAAAGCGGTGATCTCCTCGCCGCCGTTCTCAGCCGCGTTGAAGTAGATGCCGTCCATGCTCTGCAGAAGCTCGAGAGCCTTGATGTTCTCCGGAGAGTCCGCGGTGTAGGCGGTGTGCTCGGCATTGGTAAACATGCCGCCGTAGAGGTTGTTGACGAGAGCACGGGTGCCCTGGTCGCCGCCCTGACCGGAGCAGTAGACGTCGCCGACGGGCTCTTTGTAGTAGGCATACAGCGCATCGACCGCCTTGATGAAGTTCTCAGTCGTCCAGGTGTGGGTCTCGGTGTCGATGTACTGGTCGGCGCCGGCGGCGACGAACGCATCATAGTTGATGGCCATGCAGTGCGCGGTCATAACGAGGGGGTACTCATAGCAGGCGCCGTCCGCGGTGAAGCAGGCCGAGACGCAGGCCGGATTGACTTCGGACTTGTCGGTGGCGTCCCACATGTCAGCGAGATCGACCATGTAGCCCTTCGCGCCCCAGTTGGCAACGAGACGTTCCGGCCCTTCCATGATGAGGTCGGGAGCGGAGCCGCCTTCGAGCGCGGTGTTGACCTGGTCGTCGCCGTTGGTGTAGTCGAGATATTCCACGGTGACGGTGATGCCGGGGTTCGCCGCCTCGAACGACGCGATGAGGGCATCGACGGTGTCAGCATTGCCCCAGCCGCCGATCGGGTAGGTCCAGAGCGTGATGTTGACGGGTTCCGCAGCGGGAGCGGGGTCAGCCTGAGCAGGTGCGGGGTCGGCAGCGGGTGCAGCGGTCTGGCCGCAGGCGCACAGGGCAAATACCATGCATAGCGCGAGCAGCATTGCGAGCAGTTTCTTCATGTTGTGCCTCCTTAAACATTTTGTTCAGGTTTCGTTATTTCAACGGCTCTCGCCGGTGAATTTCCTCTTTTCACCATCATATTAACCAAAGCCCTCGCCAATGTCAATAGATTTTTGAAAATAATTTTCTTTAAAATTAGACAAAGAATATTTTTTGCAAATGATAGTATAAGAATCCCCGGAGAGCAGAGTGCTCTCCGGGGGAGGGAAGATGAAAAAGATTTTCAGCCGGTCACAGGTGCTTATCCGCAAGAGCGGCGGCGATGCGGGCGCGGCTCTGGCGGCATGCGTCCAGATTGCGGCGGCAGAGCTCGGAAAAGAGAACGTCCAGAAGGTACATCTGCGCGATCCTCGCGCCGACGGAGCCGAGCTGCAGCGGGCTTTCGTCTGCGCCGCACAGCAGCGTCACATCCGCAAGACCGGCGCCGGGAGAGTTGGCAAAGTGTGTGACGAGAATGGAGCGCAGGCCGCGCTCGCGCGCGTAAGAGAGAGTTTCGATCAGATCCTTTGTCGCGCCGGAATAGGAGAAGAAGAGAATGACGTCGTTCTCGCCCGCAGTAGCGATGGCGATGGCCTGCATATGCGAGTCGGTCACGGAGAAGAACTTTCCGCTTGCCGTGGAAAAGAGATGCGCCGCCTCCATGGCGATGATCATAGAGCCGCCCTGTCCCATGCACAGCACCCGGTCCGCCTGCTCCAGAAGATCCGCCGCGCGGATATATTCCTCCGGACGGACAAGCTCAAGCGTCTGCGTCATGGCGCTGACGTTGGCCGTGTAGAGCTTTTTGCAGACATCGGAAAAGCTGTCGTCATCGAGCACCTCGCCGGAGAGCGGGTTGGACTGCTGCGGGCGCTGGGCAATGGAGTTGGCAATGGCGAGACGAAAAGCGTTGTACCCCTTGCATCCCAGCCGCCGGCAGAAGCGCGACACGGTTGCCTCCGCCACGCCGCTTGCCGCGGCGAGCTCGGTGATGCTCATGTCCTGCGCTTTCCTCTGGTGCGAAAGCACATAATCCGCCGCCTTTTTCTCTGCGGTAGTGAGATTATAATACTCTGCGCTGATTCGCTCAAAAACGTTTATGCTGCTTTGCTCCATACGCTTCTCCTGTGTTTTTATTTCGAGAGCAATTCTCCCGCCATAACGTCCGTCATGATGAGCATGCGCGGCAGATGGAACGGCCCTTTGAATGTTGAGCCCTTGGTCGACGGCTCGGTGGGCAGCCCGTCGCGGCGAAGATAGCCGTACCACTCGCCGTACTCGCTGTCAGCGAAATGCGCTTTGCAGTAGTCGAGCGTGGTATAAAACCAGTCGAGATATTCTTCCTTGCCGGTATCCCTATAGAGCATGAGCGAGGATATGAGTATCTCATCGTGCGGCCACCAGAGCTTCATGTCGTGCTCGTACGCCTCGGGCGGCTTGCCGAGCGCGTCAACAAAGTACAATAGTCCGCCGTATTCCTTATCCCACCCGGCAGTTATCGCCCAGCGGAAAATCTCCTCAGCTCTGGCGACAAGCTCTGCATTGCCGGTTCTGCGCGCATATTCGAGCAGGAACCACACGCCTTCTATATCGTGTCCGGGGTTAACAGTTCGCCCTTCAGTGTAATACAATCTCGCTGTGCCGTCAACCGCGACGTTCTCCAGCACGCATTTAAGCTCCGGATGGACGTGGTAGCGGAATATCTCGTCTACACAGGCGGCGGCGCGTTCGGCGTAGAGCGCCGCATTTTCCGGATCGACGCGCTGCATCACGGCGGTGACGTTGAGGTATATCATCGGGATGCCGAAGGCGCGCCCCGTGCGCGTTGCGGGCTCGGTCTTCGGCCCGAGACCGGTCGGGTCGGGCATGCCGTGATTGAGATCCCAGTAGAGGTCATACGCGCGCCGAGCGCGCTCGAGATGCTCCCGCTCGCCGGTCACGCCGTAGTATTCCGCGTTCGCCATGGCGTAAAACGCCTCGGAAAAGCAGTACCGGCGCTGACGGAGCGGCGCGCCCTCGGCGGTGACGGTGAAGTACATCCGGTTCCCGGCCGCGCGGTTCATGCAGTGCGCCTCCATAAAATCGAGACAGCTCTTCGATGCGCGCAGCCATTCCTCGCGCGTGCCGTATACATGGCAGAGATATGCGAAGATCCAGCCGCAGCGCCCCTGCATCCACACGCTTTTATCTGTGGAATATATTTCGCCCTTGCGATCGAGACAGGTGTATACGCCGCCGTTGACAGGGTCCATGCCGTTTTTGAGCCAGAAATCAATACAGTTTTTCAGCTCGGACTGTATCCAGCCTCTCGCGTTTTCCATTTTTTGCTTATCCATCGTAAACGCCCCTTTCCGATTCGTCGGTATAAACAGACCCGGTGATCATACTCTTATGGTAGCATCAAAGAAAATAATTTTCAATAGATTTTTAATTTGAAATTATTTTTATTTCTTAGTGACAGGCACACAAAGGCATGATATAATAAATATATCACACGCCTCATAATATAAAATTTCTGTATATGGAGGATGCGCAGCATGAATTATCTCGGCATCGAGGCAAGCGTCCGAAATCTTCCGGAGCTTGACCGTGACTTTTTCCCGCTCTATAAGTTCAACCACGCATTTCTTGCATCGGCCCAAAAGCCCGTTGGAGTCGCCGTGGAGCGCAGCGGCGGCGAGATGGCATCCGTCCATACGTTTATCCACGGCACGCCCGACCGAATCGAGGCTGACAGATATTATATCCGCCGTCTCGTCAAGTCCATGCTGTGGATGAAGGGCGGCTGGCGCGTGTATATCAGCGGCGACCGGAAAATGTGTGAGTATATCCGCGAATGCTTCAGCGCGGACGGCTGCCAGGCGTTTGACTGGGACTATTTTTCCCATATATATGAACGGCCGTTTGAGGTCGTCTATGCCGAAAATCTGCCGGAAGCGAAGGATTCGCCCCGGCCTGCGGGAGGACACTTTGACGGCTGCCGCATAGGCTTTGACGCGGGCGGGAGCGACCGGAAGGTCAGCGCCGTGATCGACGGTGAGACCGTGTATTCCGAGGAGGTCGTGTGGTTTCCCAAGACGACAGCGGACCCGGACTACCATTATGATGGCATCGTTGCCGCACTCCGGGCGGCGGCGGAGCATCTGCCGCGCGTGGACGCCGTGGGCGTTTCGAGCGCCGGTGTGTATATAAATAACCGCACCATGAACGCTTCGCTCTTCCTCAAGGTGCCGCAGGACCTTTTTGATGCGAAGGTCAAGGATATCTACATCCGCGCCATCACCGATACGTTCGGCGATGTGCCGTTCTGCGTTTTCAACGACGGCGACGTCACCGCGCTCGCCGGTGCCATCAGTCTGGAGGATACGAACATTCTCGGCATCGCCATGGGCACAAGCGAGGCGGGCGGCTATGTTGATGAAAACGGGTATATCACGGGCTGGCTCAACGAGCTGGCGTTCATCCCCGTGGACGCAAACCCCGGCGCAATGCAGGACGAATGGTCGCTCGACATCGGCTGCGGCGTGAAGTATTTCTCGCAGGACGGCGTTATAAAGCTCGCTCCGCGCGCGGGTATCGAGCTGGATGAATCGCTCTCTCCGGCGGAAAAGCTCAAGGTCGTGCAGAAGCTCATGGAAGAGGGGGACGACCGCGCCGCCGCGATATACCGCAGCATCGGCGTGTATCTGGCGCACTCGCTCGCGCTCTACCACGATATGTACCACTTCCGCCATGTGCTGCTGCTCGGGCGCGTAATGTCCGGACGCGGCGGCGAGCTCGTGATAGAAGAGTGCGGCCGCGTGCTGCGCGACGAGTACAGCGAGCTGGCCGATATAATCCACCTTGCACTGCCGGATGAGAAGTTCCGCCGTGTCGGTCAGTCTGCCGCCGCCGCTTCTCTGCCGGAGAACCGGAAATAACTATCCCGTAATAAGGAGAGCACACATGAAAAAACACATTGTCTGCTTCGGCGATTCCAATACCCACGGCTACTGTGCCGATCCCAATGACTCCGCCGACCGCACCGACCGCTTCAACGAGGACGAACGCTGGACCTGCCTTTTGCAGAAGGCACTGGGGGAGGAGTACCTTGTGCTGGAAGAGGGACTGTCCGGCCGGACGACCGTGTTTTCCGATCCGCTGCACGAGTGTATGTCCGGGTTGGATGTCATATATTCCACGCTGATGTCGCATGAGCCGGTCGATCTGCTGATCATCATGCTCGGCACGAACGACACAAAGGAGCGCTTCAACGCAAGTCCGGCGTGCATCGGCATCGGCATGGAGCGCCTTGCATTGAAAGCAGAGACCGTCGCCGCGTGGCGCGCCGGCAGGCCGAACCTGCTTATCGTTGCGCCGCCGCACATCGGCGCAGGGCACAACGATCCCGCCATGGGCGCATCCTGCCACGCAGCGTCCATGGGCGTGGCGGAAGAATACCGAAAAAAATGCGCCGCGCACGGCTGGGCTTTCTTCGACGCCGAGGGCGTGGCGGAGTTCAACACGGTGGACTATATGCACCTCAGCCGCCGCGGGCATCGCCAGCTCGCCGATGCGCTCGCGCCGAGAGTGCGCGATCTGACCTGATGCTGGGGCGCGTATTTCGTTATCAGGGCTGGCTTTGGCGGGCGCTGAATACGCTGACGGACATTCTGGCGCTGAGTGTGCTGTGGTTTTTGTGCAGCATCCCCGTACTGACGCTGGGCGCGGCGACGACCGCGCTCTATGACAGCGTCGTGCGCTGCATACGGTATAAGCAGTCCGGACCCTATGAGCGCTTTTTTCGCACGTTCAAAAATGAGCTTGTGCCGGGCCTGCTGCTGACGCTGCTCTGGGGCGCGGTCGCCGCGCTCGGGCTGTGGATGCTCGCGCTGCTGCGGCAGTACAGCGCCGAAGCCCCCACCGCCATGGCTGCGGGCGCGGCGTACTATGTCGCGCTGATCCTGCCTCTCGGCGCGGCATGCTGGGTGTTTCCGATCCTCTCACGCTGCGCGATGAGCTTCGGCGCTTTGAACAAAACAGCGCTGAAATTTGCCGCGGGGCATCTGCCGTCAACCGTGGTGCTCGTGCTGATGACGGCTGAAATTGCACGCTTGAGCGTGCGGTGGCTGTTTCCGCTCGCGTTCATGCCGGCGGTGCTGATGCTGCTCTGGTCGCTCTTCACCGAGCCTGCCTTTAAAAAGCACGGCGCGGGGATCGCTGCGGAGACGGAGCGGGAAAACAGGGAAGACGCTGCGGACGCTTCCGAAAAGGAATAAAGAAAACGGCGGCTCATTCGTTCGGATCGGATGAGCCGCTGTCTTTTGTGTCTCTTAGGCGCAAAATCCGCACTTCTTCATGGTTCATACCCTCCGGCAATACATTCGGCATTTTGCGCTGAGTGATGTCAATTATTATGCTTCGCAGTATCGAGACAAAAAGGGCTTGCCGTCTGCTTTTCACAGACAACAAGCCCTTTACATATTTGCCTAACTTTTGCCGGGACGCTTCATTTCATGCAGATAGCTTGCAATTATCAATATTTTTTGCAATCAATTCCTTTTGTTGCCGGCCCATAGGCATATGGGTATATTTCACCTATGGTCATCAATTCAATTTCACCCTCAGTCGTAGCACCGATGATCCGGACATTGGGATTGTTGTCACAGAATTCCCAGATGACCTGTCTGCATTCTGCGCAGGGGACACCGGAGTATGGACCGTAGCATACTAAGGCCTCAATTACGCGCTCACCGTGCATGGCCATATTCATTACGGCGTTTCGCTCTGCGTGACAGCTGGTCTGAAGAGAGATTATTTCAACATTGCAGCCGGGGAAAACCTTTCCGTTGGCGGTGCGAACGGCGGAACCTACTTTGTGATTGCTGTAAGGAGTATAAGCGTTTTCGCGGGCTTCCATGGCCGTTTTTACAAGTGCCTGATCCTCTTTGCTGAGCTTATCAAATGTTGTTATTTCCATTTTTATATCCTTTCGATTTAACAAGTACATTTGCACAGAGCCTGAGCTGAACGGTGATCTAAGAAATTGCTGCCTGTTTAAGCCTGCTTTTTGCTGCAGCCCCAACCGATGGCAAACGGAATTGCTGACAGAAGGAGTCCGCCGAGAGATGCGGGGAAGGGCTCGCCGATAAGGATGAGCGCCACAGACGAAATAACACCGACGATCATTGTGGAAAGAATGTATTTTTCGCCAATCTTCATATTACAGGTGCGTGCAATGACAGGCAGCAGAAGACCGGGCACATACACGGAGTAGCCGTACATAAGAATTTTGGTAACACTGCCGACCTTGAGAGCCAAAACGAGAGAGAGCAGACCTATAACGCCAACGAATATTCTGTTGACGAGAATGGCCGTTTTGTTATTATACTCACCCTTATAAAGCACGGCGAACACATCCTGCTCCAAGGTGGTTGAACAGGCAAGGAGCGTAGAGCTTGCTGTGGATACGGCAACACCGGCAAAAGCTACAACGAGAAGGCCGCGGATTCCGCTGGGGAGAATAACCTTAACCGTATCAAGCATAACCGTGGCGGGGTCGCTGCCGTTGGGGAGGATAACATGAGCCATTACTCCGATAAAGGTAAGGACGATCCCGAAGATGACCATAAGGATAAATGCGCCCTCGATGTTCTTCTTGGCGGATTTTTCATCCTTTGCGGCAAAGATTCGCTGGAATGCCATCGTGTCAATAAATCCGGCAGGGGCAAGGAGCCACCAGGTGATCATCGTTCCGGAGGGAACACTGCTGAAGAGACTATAGTATCCGTCGATCTGCCGTGTAGAGTCGATTGCCTCTGCAACGTTATATCTGGAAAGAATGACCACAGGAATGACAAGACCTATAACTAAAAGGAACAGCACCGATTGGAAGGAGTCTGTATAGAGCACGGCTCGAAGGCCGCCAAGGACAGTGAATATAACAATAATAATATAAGCAATGATGACAGCGGTGGTGCCGTTGAGATTGGTGAATGTGGTGATTACCAAAATAATTCCGGCCACCTGTCCTGCAGTCCACGCAAGATAGTTCCACACGGTGACAAGAGAAGAGACAATACGAATTGCCGGGGAGGAATGCAGAGGATCAACGGTATCGGAAAGAGTGGTATACATTCTCTTCCGGAGAAGCTTCGCCATGGTCATACCCATTATGAAGACGCCGAGCGGGAAGGTTACCCACCACCACCAGCCGGCGATGCCATACTGGTATACATACTGAGGGGTTCCGAACAGACCGGAAAGACCTGTCCATGAAGCAAACAGGGAAAGGATTACCCAAAAATTTCCTACGCTTCTTCCTGCTAATGCATAGTCTTCGTTGGTTTTAACCTTCTTCATGGAAGTAAAACCTATTCCGAGCATGATAAGTAAGTAAATCGCGATTAAAATCCAGTCTAATCCGCCCATTTGTGTTTCTCCTTTTATTTAGTATTTCCTGTGAGCTGACCAGCTCTTATTGATATTAAAACAAGGAGAAATGGTAAAATAGGCCAAATGGCACGGTTACTGGCGTTATTCCAGAATTTTTATAAGGCTGTTCAGTTCGGATGCCTGAATAAGAATTTTTCCATGCCTGACAGAAATAAGATTCTGAAGCACCAGCTCTTGAACTGCACGGTTTATGGTTCTTAGGCTAAGTCCCGTCAGAAGTGCCAGATCCTGGTGTGTACATTCTACAACATACAGCTCATCCGAAAAGTCGGCATGACGCAGATCCTTGAGCAAAATATTAGCGACTCTCTGCACAGGTGAGTAAAATTTGGTTTTCGCCTGATCTGTGACAATGGTAAACGCCTTGTTAGCAATGCAGTATACTACATAATCCCGGAAATCTTTATTGTTCATCCACCTGTCAAAAAGCTCAAAGCTGATTGAACCGAGCTCAACTTTGGTTCTGGCAATTACAGTGGAAGCGTAGGAATAATTCCCGGACAGATACTCAAGATCGCCCAGCAGGGTCATAGTCTGCTCCTTTGCGTATGCAAACTCTCTCCCCTCTACGGAAGAATTAAAAACCAGCACATTCCCGCTGAACATTACAGACATGGTTTTTACATTGTCGTTTGCGGTACGGATCAATTCTCCCGGAGAATAGCTCTCAAAAACTATCTCAGCTCTTATGAAATCGGGCAAGGTGATTTCATTGCCGCGCAAGACGTGCTCCAGACGCCGAATTTTCTCAGAGCGCTTTTTATTCTGTGAAAATGCCGGTACACTCATTTCAAGAAAGCTCCTTCCCGCATATTCTGATTTTATTCTAATATGGAACCATGTTTAATGCAAGTTGAACTGTTATTTCACGGCTATAATCAGAAAAATCCAACGGGAGGGAAAGACCTTGAGTAGATGGATAGATGGATTCTTAAATCTCCGCAGTATCCGCATTCCCAATAGCGTATTTTTTGATTCTATAATAAAAAATGGGTGCAGCTCATCCCTCCGGGATAGCTCACCCAACATTTGATTTAGAACCTAAAAAGCGTATCAACCAGAAATAAAAAATCAGCACAACAGTTTACCTGTTGTGCTGATTGGTGCGGGAGAAGAGACTTGAACTCTCACGTCTATGGTTGGACACAGGCACCTCAAGCCTGCCTGTCTACCTATTCCAGCACTCCCGCATGTCAAAGGCAAGTGTTATTATATCATGCCTTTGAAAAATGTCAACACCTAATTTAAGAAATTTGGAAATTATCGGTAAGGCGTTCCGTCGGCGCGATAAAGCGCCATGCGACAGAAGCGGCCGCCGTCCGGCGCGCAGTCCGGAAGGTGTGTCCGCACCGCCGCGGTGAGAAGCTCGGGATTCACCACAGGCTCGGCGCAGGAGACGACACCCTTGACTGTCACAATGCCGTCGCCGGCGGTGAACGTCAGATCGCGTACATGCTCGGTCACAGTGAAAAGTCCCTCGCCGCGTTTTGTTTTGCGCATGACCTCAACGGGGGCGGCGAAAAGCTCCCGGCATTTTGCGGCGATTGCTTCCGTGTCGGCGGTATCGTATTCCCATGTGCCGTTCACGCGCATCCATTTGAGCTCGGCGGGCTTCATCGCGTTCTCGTAGCAGTCCGTCACGCGGATGCCCTCCGGCATCACGGCGGTCAGCTGCGCGGGCAGCGCGGCAATGTCCACATCCTCGCGCACGCGGATGTCGGCGATCTGGCAGAGGCTTGCCGTGCCGACGGAGAGCGGCAGAAGAATCGAGATGAGCTCGTGGGGGTTGAAGCCCTCGCTGTACCGGATGGGAATGGCGGCGCGCTTGATGGCACGCTGCAGCGTGCGCATCGTATCGAGATGCGACATCCATATCGCGCGGCGGGTCTGCTCATATACGAGCCGGAGTTTATCCATCGCAGCGGCCTCCTTTCAGAAATGCGGCGGCGCCGCAGCCAGAGCACTGCGCCCGGCAGTCGGGGGAGAGAAGCCCCTGGTGCGCCTGCTCGTATTCGTGGATATAGTGGCGCCTGTTCACGCCCATATAGAGATGATCCCACGGCAGCACTTCATCGAGCGAGCGTTCGCGGTTGGCATAGAACGGGAAAGAGATGCCTTCCTCCTCCGCGGCCCTTTCCCAGCGCTTGAGATCAAAGCCCTCCGACCACGATTCAAGAAAGCCGCCCTGCCGCCAGATGTTTTCGATCATTGCGCCGAGCCGCCGGTCGCCGCGCGAGAGTACCGCCTCGGTGAGCGAGGTGTCGGCATCGTGCCAGTTGTAGGTAACGGCGCGCGCTTTCATGTTGTCGCGCAGCAGCGTAACGCGGCGCATATACTCTTCGCGCGTGACCTGCGGCTCCCACTGAAACGGCGTGTGCGGCTTTGGTACGAAGCAGGATGTGCTCACCGTCACGCGCAGCCCGTGGCTGCGGTTGGGCGAGTTTTCCCGCCAGCAATGCACAACGCGGTCGGCAAGCTCAGCGATGCCGAGCACATCCTCGTCCGTCTCCGTCGGCAGACCGAGCATGAAATAGAGCTTCACGCTGTTCCAACCGCCCTGAAACGCCACGGCGCACGAGCGGAGAAGGTCTTCCTCTGTAACATTCTTGTTGATAACGTCGCGCAGACGCTGTGTACCGGCTTCGGGCGCAAAGGTAAGACCGGATTTGCGCACCTTCTGCACGCGCTGCATGATGTCCATGGAGAAGTTGTCCGCGCGCAGCGAGGGGAGCGAGAGACCGATGCCGCGGCTTTCGCAGTAGTCCATCAGTCCGTCGCAAAGCTCATTCAGCCCGCGGTAGTCGCTCGTGCTGAGCGAGAGGAGCGTGATCTCGTGGTAGCCGGAGAAGGCGAGAGATTCCTTGCCGTATTCCATGCATTTTTCCACGCTGCGGCTGCGCACCGGGCGGTAAATGTGTCCGGCCTGGCAGAACCGGCAGCCGCGGATGCAGCCGCGGAAGAGCTCAAGACCGACGCGGTCGTGCACGATCTCCGTGGAGGGGACGATCGCGTCCACGGGGAAGCAGCTGTTTTCAAAGTCCGTAACAATGCGCTTCGTAATGCGCTCGGGCGCACCCGGCGCGGCGTGCATGGCCTTGAGCATGCCGTCGCCGTTATACTCCGGCGTATAGAGGGAAGGGACGTACACGCCGCCGATGAGCGCGGCGCGGCGGAGAAATTCCGCCTTGCTCCAACCGGCGGCTTTCGCCTCGCGCAGAAGCTGCAAAACTTCGCCGTCCACGCTCTCGCCCTCGCCGATGATCATAAGATCGAAAAAGTCCGCCATCGGCTCACTGTTGCAGCATACGCTGCCGCCCGCGAATACGAGCGGCGTGAGACTTGTGCGCTCGGCGCTGCGCAGCGGAATGCCGGCCAGATCGAGCATTTCGAGAACGGTCGTATACGCCATCTCGTAGCCGAGAGAAAAGCCGATCGCGTCAAACTCGCTGAGCGGGTCGCCGCTTTCGAGCGCGTAGAGGGTGAGACCCTTTTCGCGCATCTGCCGGTCCATATCAAACCAGGGAGCAAACACGCGCTCGCACCATACGCCGGGAAGGTCGTTGAGCACCTGATAGAGAATGCGCATGCCGGTGTTCGACATGCCGATCTCATACGTGTCCGGGAAACAGAGCGCCATACGGAGATCGACTTCACTTTTATCTTTTTGAATTTCGCCGTACTCACCGCCGGTGTATCGGGCGGGCTTCTGTACGAGCGGGAGAATTCGTTCAAGTTTCTTGTCCATACATCAAAGCTCCTGCACAGAGTGTGCGTAAAATGTACGTACATTCTATAACAGTCTGAAGTTTTTTACAAGAATAGAAAAAGAGTTTCCGAAAAATACTTGACAATTCCGCTCAAAGACAATATAATTCTGTCTTGCTGATATCGGTATCGGGGTGTAGCGCAGTTGGTAGCGTGCTTGGTTCGGGACCAAGAGGCCGCGAGTTCAAGTCTCGCCACTCCGACCATCAAAAAGCTCCGCGCAGAAATTTTTCTGCGCGGAGCTTTTTATATTATATTCGGCTCAGCAGACCCGGTCGACCCAGCCGAAGGGATCGGGCCTGGTGCCTCTCTGGATGCCGGTCAGCTCATTGTAGAGCATCTGCGAGAGCGGACCGATCTTGTTGCCGTTGATCTCGTATTTTTCCCCGTTCCAGGCAAGCTCGCCGATCGGGGAGATGACCGCCGCGGTGCCGACGCACCATGCTTCCTCCAGCGTGCCGACTTTCGCGGCCGCGAAGAGCTCGTCCACGCTGATGAGCCGCTCCTCCACGGGAATACCCTGGCTGCGCAGCAGCTCAATGCAGGATTTGCGCGTGATGCCGGGAAGAATGGAGCCCGTGAGCATCGGCGTTACAACGGTGCCGTTGATCTTGAACATCACGTTCATACCGCCGCCCTCTTCCACGTATTTCCGCTCGACGCCGTCGAGCCACAAAACCTGCGCATAGCCTTTTTCGGCGGCTTTGTCCGCGGCGCGGTTGGCAGCGGCGTAGTTTCCGCCGCATTTCGCCTCACCGGTGCCGCCGCGGACGGCGCGGACGTCTTCGGTCTCCACCATGATGGGGACGGGCTTCAGCCCATTTTTGAAGTAGTTCCCGGAAGGGGAGAGAATGACGGCAAACGTCGCCGAATAGACGCCGTGCAGAGAGAGTGTCGGATTCGTGGAATACAGGAACGGACGGATATAGAGCGACGTACCCGGCTCGGAGGGAACCCAGCGCTCATCTACGCGCACCAGTTCCCGGATCGCCTGCAGCCCGTCCTCCTCATTGATCCGCGGCAGACCGATACGGTCGCATGAGCGGTTCAGACGCGCCATATTTTCCCAGGGGCGGAAAAGCTGCACGCCGCCGTCCGGACGGCGGTAGGCCTTGAGCCCCTCAAATACCTCGGCGCCGTAGTGCAGCACGCCCGCGGCGGGCGACATGCTGACCGGCCCGAAGGGGACGATGCGCGCATTGTGCCAGCCGTCGGTATCGGAATAGTCCATGAGAAACATATGATCGGTAAAATATTTTCCGAAGCCGAGCTCATCCGTTTCCGGCAGCTTTCCGGGGTTCTCTTTTTTAGTGATTGTGATGTTCATAACGAAGCTCCTCTTTTCAGATATTGCGGATGTTTTTCCAATGCTCCATGTTGGCGCGGATGCCGTCGCAGCAGGCGTGGAACTGCGCCTGCTCTTCCGCTGTAAGCGGCAGCTCGATGATCTGCTCCACGCCGTTCGCGCCGAGCACACAGGGAACCCCGGCAAACAGCCCGGACTCGCCGTATTCTCCGCAAAGCTCCGCGCTGGCAGGCATAATGGCCTTTTCGTCGTGCAGAACGATGTGCGCCATGCGCGCGGCGGTCGTCGCAATGCCGTATTCGGTGCAGTATTTTCCGGAGAATGTGACCCATCCGCCGCCGATGGATTCTTTTTGCAGCGCCTCGCGGTCAAACCGGAACCGTTCGTCCGTTTGTGCCCAGACGTCCAGCGGCATGCCGCGGAAGCTGACGCAAGACCATGGGGCAAATTGCTTATTTCCGTGCTCGCCGAGCATGTAGCACGTGATCGACTTGTGGTCGATGCCGGTCTGCCGGGCCAGCGCGCTGAGAAGACGCGCGGTGTCCAGTCCGGTGCCGGTGCCGAATACGCGCCCTTTGGGAAGCCCAAGCCCCAGAGCAAGCTCATGCGTTACAATATCACAGGGATTGGTAATATTGATAACAACGCCGTTAAAGCCGCTTTTTTTAATTTTTTCGGCAAAGCCGCGCACCGCCGGGATCGTAAAATCCATCTCTGTGGTACGGTCGTGCGACTCGCGGAGAAGCTCAATCTTTCCAACACAGTTGACGATCACGTCGCATTTTCCGAGATCGGAAAACTCCCCGGCCTGAAAGCTGACGCGGTGCGGGAGATACGCTGCGGCATCGCGCAGATCCTGTATTTCGCTTGCGAGCTTCTGTGCGTTTTTGTCGATCAATAGCAGTTCGTCTGCAATACCCTGTACGGCGAGCGCGTAAGCGACATGCGCGCCTACGTGTCCCAAACCAATCACTCCGAGGATCCTCTTTTTTGCCATGGCCAAACCCATCCTTTCGCAGCAGAATAAAAAAGAGCGCGGTCCCGCCGAAAGGGGCGGAACCGCGAAACTCCGGCCCCCGCAAAGGGAGAAGCGCCGGGCAGTATGCCGGGCTTCTTTCCGGTGAAAAATTATGGAGAGATTCTACAGCGCGTCGGTCGGATTTTCAAGAGAAGATATACATCAAATTCTTTAACAAGGGAAAGAAATGGTTGTAAAAATCGCTGAAATCTCATCGGCGAAAAAAGCCCCGCTTCCGGCGCTGTACATGCCGGGAGCGGGGCGGAAGATCATATTTGCTGCGGGCAGACGGAAAAATCGATGAGAACGACGCTGTTGCCGTGCGCTTCAATGATCCGCCGGAGATCGGCAAAGGAAAGAAATACCGTGGCGGTATTATCGTTCGGGTGAACGCCGATCGCCGGCAGTGAGGCAAGCGCGGCATCTGCGGCAAAGATAACGGAGCGGCTCTCATCGTTGAGGATCCCGAGCGGGGAAACACTGCCCTGCGGGAGCTTCAGGTATGTATCGAGCCGTTCGGCGGAGGCAAAGCTGAGCTTTGAGGAGCCAAGCGCTGTCGAGAGCCATTTGAGATCGACCTGCCGCTCATCAGGGACAGTCACAAGATAATGCTGCCGGCCCTTTGCGTCGCGCAGAAAGAGGTTTTTGCAGATGCAGCCATGAGCATCGATCCCGGCGCGCTCCATCTCCTCCATCGTGAATACCGCTTCGTGCTCAACGGCTTCGTAAGGAATGCCCTTATCGTTGAAAAGGGCGTAAACTTCGTTTTTATGGTATCCGGACATAATATATTTCTCCTGCATTTACGATTTAGCGCATTATAGCGCGAAATGATCCGGAAAGCAAGAGAAACGTGCGCCGCCGCTCAGTGTCCCGCGGGATCGCGCTCCAGCCACTCTTTTTCCGAGGTGAGGTCGGCGTGAAGAAAGGCAGCGAAAACGATGGCGTAGGGGAGCGCTGCGACCCAGACCGCCCGGCGGCCAAGGAAAATGCACGCTACCGCGCCGAGGATCGTTCCGGCGAGGAAGAAGAGGACCATGGAAAAATGCCGCTTAAGAACGCGACGGTGAGACGTGTCACCGTGGCGGCGGTGGAGCTCCTTGGCAAGACCGATGCCGAGCTGACGGACGTGGTTGGTGGCGAACGTTGTGGCCATCGGCACGCCCTCGGAGTTGCGGAACGTGTTGTATTGCATGGAGGCGATAAAGTTGATGGACACCTGAAAGACCTGCACCGGCGTCCATGCCGGAAGCGCGCCGAGCACGGCGACGAATACGATCTCGACCGCGACGAGGATCGTTTCCCAGCGGATATGGAAGCGGTGCTTCACATCGTCGGGAATGAGCTCGGAAATGAACGCGCCGAGCGCGTAGGCGGAGATCGGGATAACATAGTACAGGGCGCTTGTCCAGCTCCGCGTGCCGAGCGCGATGCCGAGAAGCACGATGTTGCCGGTTTGCGCGTTGCAGAAAATGCCGCCGCAGAGCATGTAGGTGTACGAGCCGAGGATACCGGCGGCGAATATGAGCGTGTCGTACACCCATGTCCGCTCGCAGGTAAGATAAAAGGTTTTCTTTTCCATAAGTCTCTCTTACTCCGTCCAATACGTGCACAGTTTGTCGAAAGGCGTAAATTACGGCTATTATACCATGGAAACACCGGAACGGGAAGTGCTTTTTCGGTAAGGAAGGTCCCCGGCCAAAGCCGGGGACAGAGCTTGTCAAAAAAAATTTTTGACAAACTCTCAAACGAGACCCACTTCGTTGGGCTCTCGTTTGAAAAAGCTGCGGCTCGCCGCAGCGCACTCGCTTCGCTCGCACGTTTGCGAGCCGAGAGGTATTTTCTCCGACGCACATGTCATCGGAGAAAATGATTAACACTCTATTTGCACCTGCGGGCGCAAACTCTGCGAGGCTTTTTGACAGGCGGAGTCCCCGGCCGAAGCCGGGGACGGAATCGTTTGTACGATCGTACAATGATTGGTCAGACCGTACCGGTGATGACGAGTGTGGCCGTGCCGGGCGTTACGGTGAACGTCCCGTCTGTGTTCTGCGTGAACGTGGCCGCCGGAACGGTGATCTGTCCGGCCAGCGTTGTGAAAACGCCGGTCGCGGCGTTGTAGGTGTAGTTTGTGCCCTCCGTCCATGCCGTGCCGTTGTAGGTGACGGCGATGTTGCGGAGAATAGGGGCGAACGTGTCGGTGACGACAACATTGCCCGTCGCCGTTGCTTCGGTATTGCCGGTGTTGGAAATGACGAACGTGTAGGTGATCTGGCCGTTTTCCGTAACGGTCGTCGGCGAGAGAGCCTTGCTGATGGTGAGATCGGCGCTGTTCGCGGTCTCCACCGTCGCCTGCGCGGTGATCGGGTTTGTGAGACCGCCGCCGGTGATGGTCGCGGTGTTCGTGATCGAGCTGCCCGTTGCGAGCGGTGCGACGGGCGTCGCGGTCGTCTCATAGATGAGGACGGCGCTGCCGCCCGCGGGGACCGTGAGTCCGGTCACGGTGAGCGGCGGTCCGGCGGTGACGGTCGGCGCTGTCTGCAAAACGCCGTTAATATAATAGCGCACCGTTCCGGCGTTGTAGGCGAGCGGGTAGACGGTGTTTGCGCCGACGGTATAGCCGCCAAGATTATCGGTGACGGTATAGTCCGTGATGGCCGCTGTGCCGGTGTTCACGAGCGAGAGAGCGTAGGTGATGCGGTCTCCCGCCGAATAGTTTGCCGAAACCGCCGTCTTGACGGCGGTGAGAGCTTCGAGGATCTCGCCGGTGACAATGTTCGAGTTTGTTGTGCCGCCGTTATAGGAAAGCGTGGCGAAGTTGGTAAAGCTTGCCATAGTTCACACTCCAAGATCAAGATGTTGAGGCGCACCCCTTACAGCATACGTGGAACCGTGCGGCTCTGCCAATCCGCGGCGGCAGAAAAACACCCCGTCCGCTTTGGGCGGACGGGGTGCGGCAAAATAGGGGGCATCAGAGAACGTGCACACTCTCCGGATCAAAGACCAGACGGCAGCGCTCGCCGACCTTGTAAATGCGCTTGTTCTTGGGGTTGGGGTCGGTCAGCTTCACGAGCGTATCGCCGACCTTGACATGGTAGTTCTGGTAGCTGCCCATGAAGCAGGAGAGAACGACCTCGCACGGAAGCCCGCCCTCTTCGGCCAGAGACGCGGCCTCGGGACGAAGAACGATCGTATAATCCTTGCCGACCTCCATGCCGGGCACGGGAGCGGCGTGGCAGATATCGCCCGAAACGTTGAGCTGCGCCCGGTTGTCCGAGAGCGCTTCCAGTCTGCCCTTGAGGAAATTCGCCTCGCCGATGAAGTCGGCGACGAACTCGTTGACGGGGTGATAGTAGATCTCCTGCGGAGAGCCGATCTGCTCCACAACGCCAGAGCGCATGATGATGATCCGGTCGGAGAGCGCCATAGCCTCGCTCTGGTCGTGCGTGACGTAAATGGCGGTGATGCCGACCTCCTGCTGGATGCGGCGAATTTCGGTGCGCATCGTAACGCGCAGCTTGGCGTCCAGGTTGGAGAGCGGTTCGTCAAAGAGCAGAACGCTCGGCTCAATAACGAGCGCACGGGCGAGCGCCACGCGCTGCTGCTGACCGCCGGAGAGCTGGTTGGTCATGCGGCCCTCCATACCGGTGAGCTCCACGAGATCAAGGATCTTCATCACGCGCTCGCGGATCTCTTCCTTCGGCACGTGGCGCAGCTTGAGACCGTAGGCAACGTTATCAAACACGTTGTAGTGGGGAAGAAGGGCATAGCTCTGGAACACCATGGCGGTGTCGCGCTTATTCGGCGTGAGAGCGTTGATGGCCTCGTCGCCGAGATAGATCTCGCCCTCGTCCGGGCTTTCAAAGCCGGCGATCATGCGCAGCGTCGTCGTTTTGCCGCAGCCGGAGGGGCCGAGGAGCGTGACGAATTCGCCCGGCTCGATGACGAGGGAGTTATCCTTGACGGCGTAAAAATCTTTGCCGGTCTTGGGGTCCTGATAGATCTTGGAGATATGTTCGAGACGCACGCCTTTTTTCACTTTTTCCATGGCTTACTTTCCCTCCTTGATTTTTCTGCTGGTGCCGAAGTGCTTTGTTACCAGATTCATCAGCAGCACGCTGCCGTAGGTGATGACGATGAGGATCGTCGCAAAGGCGCAGGCAAGACTGTAGGAGCCTTTTTCGGCAAACTCGTTGATCTGCACGGTGATGAGCAGGAACTGCGGCGTCACCAGCAGGATGATGGCGGAAATGGCGGTGATGCTGCGGACGAACGCGGTGACAAGACCGCTGAGGAACGAATCCTTGATGAGCGGGAGCGTCACGGTCATAAACACCCGGAAGCTGTCCGCGCCCATGTCGTAGGCGGATTCCTCGATGGACTTGTCGATCTGCCGCAGCGCGGATATGCCGCTTCGCGTGCCGGTCGGAAGAGAGCGGACGACAAAGACGATGATGAGGATGAGTCCCGTGCCGTAAAGCCCCTGCAGGAATCCGGAGTGGAACAGGCCGCCCGAGAAGCCGCGTATGTAGCCAACGCCGAGAACGGTGCCCGGCACCGCCATGGCAAGCATGGAGACCGCCTCGATGAATCCTTTGGATTTAAACTTCCGCTTGACGACGAGATACGAGATGATCATGCTCAAAAGCGCCGTGATGGGCGCGGAGATCAGGCTGAGAACAAACGAGTCGCGGAACGCCTGGAAGCCGTGGTAGCGCGTGAATACGAGCTTGAACCACTTGCCCGTGAGCGGGAAGAACTTGTAGCCCCACGTCGGGAAGCAGGCACCGATCGGGACGCAAATGTACATCATGATAACAAAGAGCGCCACGAGCGAGCAGAGCACCGTGAGCGGAACTCGGACGCTACGGTCGGTGATGAGCATACGGCCGCGGGATGCCTTGCCGGTGAGCGTGGCGGCGGTCTTGCGCTCAAGATAGTACTTCTGCACGGCGAACATCGCGAGCGTAATGCAGAGGAGCACCACCGCCATCGCCGCGGCGCCGGCCTTGTCGTAAGCGCCGGTGATCTGGAGATAGATGGTCGTTGCGAGCGTATCATAGGAGCCGCCGATAATCATGGGGTTGGCAAAGTCGGCGATGGACTCGATGAACGTCACGAGAAACGCATTGCCGAGACCCGGCAGCAGCAGCGGGAATGTCACGCTCGTGAACACCTTCCAGCGCGAAGCGCCCATGTCGCGGGCGGCTTCTTCGAGCGAGGGGTCAATGTTTTTCAAGAGTCCCTTGAGCATCATGTAACACACCGGGAAGAACGTCAGCGTCTGCACGATGGCGATGCCCCAGAAGCCGTACACGCTGTTATCGTAGATCTTCAGCAGGAAGCGGGTGATGATACCCGCCTTGCCGAAGAGCATGATCATCGAAAGGCTGAGCACGAACGGCGGGGACACGACCGGCAGCATGGATACGACCTTGAAAAGTCCACCGGTGAATTTGCCCATGCGGACGTACACTTCCACATACGCAAACAGCAGACCGACCAGCGTGGACAGAATTCCGACGAGGAAGCCGACTTTCAGCGTGTTTGTGATGGCATGGGTAAAGGTGGGCATCTGGAAAATGCGCTTGAACACATTGAAGCTGAACCCGCCGTCGCCCACAAAGCTGTCCACCAGCAGTATGGCGAGCGGATAGAGAATGAAAAGCGTGAGGAATGTGATCAGCACGACGATGGTCGTGACCAGAATGGGGTCACCCATCAGTTTCTTCCGGTCCAGCGCCGCGCCCTGTGTTCTTGCCATAGGCGGAATCCCTCCTGACTCTTTCGGTTTCTTTAAAAACAGACCCGCTGCCATTATGAACCGGCGCGCGTCCGGCGTGCGGATTCATAATGACAGTCGATCCATCGGACGGTTTACGAACAAGGCGGCGGCAGAAGCCGCCGCCTTGGCATTAGAGATAATTACTCAGTCTTGAAACGGTCCGCGCCGGTGTCAGCGCCGCTCTTGGCCAGGGCAGCCATGACTTCCTCGACGTAAGTACCGGTGTTGTTCTTGGCATCCTCAAAGTCATATTTCATAACGTTGTCGGGATCCAGACCAAACTCCGTAGCTTCCTTCGGCTGGGTGGCGTTGTCGATGACCAGGAACTGGTAAGAGCCGTTCTGGGCAGCGAGCTCAACGCACTCGGGAGACAGAGCGTACTCGATCCACAGCTTCGCAGCGTTGGGGTGCTTCGCGCCCTTGAACATGGCGGTCGCGCCGACCTCGAAGGAGGTGCCGCTGGACGGGATGATGAGCTGGATGTTCTTGTAGCCGTTGTCGTTGATCTGGGTGATGCCGTCATGCAGGAAGCCGATGCCGATGACGCACTCACCGATGCCAACGTTCTTGGACGGGCCGGAGCCGGACTTCGTATAAACCTGGATGTTCTTGTCGAGGTCTACGAGGTACTGGATGCCTTCGTCATGGCCGTACTTCTGGATCATCGTGTTGACGACCAGCTTGGCGGTGCCGGCGGTGTTGTAGTTGGAGAGCCAGATCAGGTCTTTGTATTCGGGCTTGAGCAGGTCGGCCCAGTCCGCCGGAGCCTCGAGACCGAGACGCTCGAGCTCATCGGTATTGACCATGAAGCCGAGAATGCCCTTGTAAATGCCGTACCACTTGCCCTCAGCGTCCTTGTACATGTCGCTGATCAGGTGGGAAGCGTTCATAGCATCGTAGGGCTCAAGCAGGTCTTCCTTGGCGAGGACGTTGTAGGGATCGGTCGTGCCGCCGAACCAGGCGTCGGCGGAGGGGTTGCCGTTCTCTTCTTCGATCTTCGCCTGCACCTCACCGGTGGACAGACGCTGGTAGTTGACCTTGATGCCGTACAGTTCCTGGAAATGCTGGCAGGCGGCGGCGAGGTATTCTTCCTCGCAGGAGCCGTAGACGGTCAGCTCGCCCTCGGCCTTCGCCGCGGCGATGAGCGCTTCCATGGGATCAGCTTCGGCTGCGGGCTCTTCGGCCGGGGTCTCGGGTTCCGCAGCGGGGGCTTCGGTGGCGGCGGGAGTTTCGGCCGTGCTGCCGCAGGCAGCAAGAGCGAACACCATGACCAGCGCCAGAAGCAGTGCCAGATACTTTTTCACTTTCAGATCCTCCATTTCGTAATGCTCCGGTAATGTTTGAACACGGTTTGATCTTTGCTGCAACCTTGTTTAAACTTGCCGGATGAATGATGATAATTATAGTCATCGGGTTTTGCTTTGTCAATCCAAACAGAAAAGCAATTTGCAAAAATCACCCATTTAGTCATTTTACCAAATTTCGGAAAGCGTTTTTGTTGAAAACATTTCAAATGATTTTGTGAAATAATAAACCTATTGGAGAATCCTGCCTTTCGTGCTATAATACGACGCTGAAATAAGAGAAAGGGGAACGCTGTATGGCGGAAAAATCAAATACGGAAATGTCCCCTTTGTGCATCGGCATTCTTGCGCACGTGGACGCCGGGAAAACGACGCTCTCCGAGGCGCTTCTCTATACCTCCGGCGCGCTTCGGCGTCTGGGCCGCGTCGACCATGCGGACGCTTTTCTCGACACTGACCCGCAGGAGCGTGAGCGCGGCATCACGATCTTTTCCAAGCAGGCGCGGCTCACATGGAAAAACCGCGCCGTAACCCTTCTCGATACGCCGGGCCATGTGGACTTTTCCGGCGAAACGGAGCGCACGCTCCCGGTGCTTGACGCGGCGATCCTCGTTGTGAGCGAGACAGACGGCGTGCAGGGCCACACGCGCACGCTCTGGCGGCTGCTGCGCCGGAACCATGTGCCGACTTTTCTTTTTATAAATAAAACCGATCTCCCCGGCGTGAACCGCGCCGCGCGCATGCAGGAGCTGCGCTCCCTTCTCTCACCGGAGTGCGCGGACTTTTCCGGCATGGACTGGATGGAACAGGCTGCGGCCGAGAGCGAAGCGGCACTCGAGAGCTTCCTTTCCGCCGGGACCATCCCGCCGGAGGAAGTCCGCCGCCTGATCGCGGAGGAAAAGCTCTTCCCGTGTCTGTTCGGCGCGGCGCTTCGGCTCGACGGCGTGGAAAAGCTGCTCGATACGCTCGCACTCTATGCGCCGGTCAAGCCTGCCGGGGACGCCTTCGGCGCGCGGGTGTATAAGATCAGCCGCGACGCGCAGGGCGCGCGGCTCACGTGGCTGCGTGTTACGGGCGGAGAACTTCGCGCCCGCGCTGCGGTAAAGGTTCCGACGGAGAACGGCGAGACCGAGGAGAAAATCCACCAGATCCGTCTCTACTCCGGGGAAAAATACGAGCTGACCGATGCGGTAAAGGCCGGAACGGTATGCGCCGTAACGGGGCTGACCGCCGCACACAGCGGCGACGCGCTTGGCGCGGAAAAAGGAAAGAACGCTGCGCTGCTCGAGCCGGTATTCACTTACCGCGTCCACGCAGAGAAGGCCGATCCGCACACGGTGCTCGAAAAGCTGCGTCTGCTCGAGGAAGAGGACCCGCTGCTGCATGTCGTGTACGATGAGGCCGCGCGGGAGATCCGCGTGCAGCTCATGGGCGAGGTGCAGCTGGAGATACTCGAGCGTCTCTGCCGCAGCCGCTTCGGGCTGGAGATCACGTTCGGCGAGGGCGGTATCCTTTACCGTGAAACGATCGCCGCACCCGTGGAGGGCGTCGGCCATTACGAGCCGCTGCGCCACTATGCTGAGGTCCACCTCCTGCTCGAACCGCTCGAGCGCGGGAGCGGCCTCGTCTTTGCGAGCAAATGCTCGACCGATGCGCTCGATCTCAACTGGCAGCGCCTCATTTTGACGCATCTCGCGGAAAAAGAGCACCGCGGTGTGTTGACCGGCTCACCGATCACCGATATGAAGATCACGCTCGCCGCGGGGCGGGCGCACCTGAAGCATACCGAGGGCGGCGACTTCCGCCAGGCAACCTACCGCGCCGTGCGGCAGGGTCTCATGCGTGCCGAGAGCATCCTTCTCGAGCCGTGGTACGATCTCCGGCTGGAGCTGCCGAACGAGTGTGTCGGCCGCGCCATGGCTGACATTCAGCGCATGGGCGGCCGGTTCGATCCGCCGGAAACGGAAAACGGTGTTTCCGTCCTCACGGCTGCCGCGCCGGTGGCCGAGTGCGCGAATTACCCGCGCGAGGTGACGGCGTATTCCCGCGGGCAGGGGCGCGTTTCGCTCTCGCTGCGCGGCTATGAACCCTGCCGCGATACGCAGCGCGTCGTAGAAGAGATCGGATACGATCCGGAGCGCGATGTTGCCAATACGGCGGATTCCGTTTTCTGCTCCCACGGCGCGGGCTATACCGTCCGCTGGGACGAGGTCGAGCAGCATATGCATCTGGAAAGCTGCCTCCGGGCGGAGAAGGAAACCACGCCCGCACAGGAGAGCGCACCGCGCGGCCCGTCCGCGCCCCGCACGGGCGCGGCGCTCGATAAGGAATTGCAGGCCATTTATGAGCGAACCTACGGCGCAGTGAAGCAAAACCGCGCGTTCGTGCCTCGTTCTGCGCGTGAAAAACCGATCCCGCAGCCGAAAGCAAAGCCAATCCCCGCCGGGCCGGAATATTTGCTCGTAGACGGGTACAATATAATCTTTGCATGGGACGAGCTCAGAGCCGTTGCCGCCGACCATCTCGATGCGGCGCGCCAGCTTCTGATGGATATTCTCTGCAACTATCAGGGCGTGCGCCAGTGCCGCGTCATTCTGGTATTTGATGCCTACCGCGTCCCGTTTCACAAGGAAGAGATCGTGGCATATAATAATATCCACGTTGTCTATACGAAAGAAGCGGAAACGGCGGACGCTTATATCGAAAAAACCTCGCACGAGATCGCCAAAGACCACCGCGTGCGCGTTGCGACCTCTGACGGCATGGAGCAGCTCATCGTCCTTGGTCAGGGCGCACTCCGCCTCTCGGCCGACAGCTTCCACACGGAAGTGATGCAGGCCGGGGAAGAGATCCGCGAAACGCTCCGGCGGCTCAATCGCCGCGAGCGCTCCGACGCCGTGGCGGAGGCGTTGCGCCGCGCTGCGGAAAACGCTGGGGAGAAGTAAAGGAACAGGTATGGAGAAACATCAAAAGCTCGGTCTGGCGCTCATCGCCGCGGGCTGCGCGCTTGCCGCGTTCTGCGGACTGGGTTTATATTATGTAAACCAGAGAGATACAATGCCCGCCATGGCGGGCGCGACCGCGGCGCCGGCCGGAACACCCGTCCCGACGGCGGAGCCGACAGCCGCGCCGAACGCCGCGCCCGTTCTCACGCTCATCGGCGACGATCCGCTCTTTTATCCGGCACAGCCGGGCGGATACGAAGATCCCGGCTGTACGGCCATCGATGACCGCGACGGTGATATCACCGCGAAGATCGAATGCGCCGCGGACGTAAACGCCTTCCACACCGGCGAGGGGAGCGTCACCTACTCCGTCACGGACAGCGACGGCATGACAGCGACCATCACGCGCCGCGTGATCGTCACGGCGGCGGACCGGCCCGATACGGTCACGCCGGAGGCGGGAACGGTCTATCTCACGTTTGACGACGGGCCTTCCGCCAATACGGAGCATCTTTTGGATATTCTGGATGCCTATGGCGTCAAGGCGACGTTTTTCGTGACGAACTGCAATGAGGATTACACCTGGTGCATCGGCGAGATCGCCCGGCGCGGCCACTCCGTCGGCATTCACAGCGCAACGCACGACTATAACGCCATCTATCAGAGTGAAGAGGCGTATTTTGCCGATCTCTGCCGGATGCAGGAGATCATATTTGAGCAGACGGGCGAATATGCGAAGCTCGTCCGCTTCCCCGGCGGCAGCTCGAACACCGTGAGCCATTTTAACCCCGGCATTATGACGCGTCTTACAAACGATCTGAACGACATGGGCTATGCTTATTTTGACTGGAACGTTTCCGCGGCGGACACGGCGTCCGACGCCACGCGCTATACGGTCATCGAAAACTTCAAGGAAAGCGTGCCGAAGCACGACTATTCCGTTGTATTGCAGCACGACACCAACGCCTTCAGCGTTGACGCCGTGGAGGAGATCCTCTCCTGGGGGATCAAAAACGGGTATTCCTTCCGCGCGCTGGATCTCACCAGCCCGGCGGTGCATCATTCTGTAGCCAATTAGGAGGCAGGAGAACATGACCCTTTTTGTTGCCTTTGAGATCCTCGGCACGATCGCCTTTGCCGTTTCCGGCGCGGTCGTCGCCATATCGAAGAAGATGGACATTTTTGGCGTGGCGATCCTCGGCATGACGACTGCGGTCGGCGGCGGTATACTGCGCGATCTCATTCTCGGTATCACGCCGCCCGCGGCGTTCCAGTCGCCGGGGTACGCGCTCACGTCGATCGACGTTTCCATGCTTGTTTTCCTGCCCCCGGTGCGGCGGCTGCTGCACTGGAACGAGAAGCTTTACGACACGGCGCTTCTGCTCTTTGACGCCATCGGTCTCGGCATATTCACCGTGATCGGCGTGCAGACGGCGTACATAGCTACGGGGGAGCTGAATGCGTTCCTTGCCATTTTCGTCGGCGTTGTCACCGGCTGCGGCGGCGGTGTGATGCGCGATGTGTTCGCCGGATCGCCTCCGTATATTTTTGTCAAGCATTTTTACGCGACCGCGTCCCTCCTCGGCGCCGTGGCGTGCCTCCTGCTCTGGAACATCGGGCAGATGCCCGCCATGCTCATCGGCGCCGCCGTTACGCTCACGCTGCGCCTGCTTGCGGCGCATTACCGCTGGAGCCTGCCGAAGGCGAAATAAGATAGAGGGGAGAAGGCTGCATGTTACTGCATGAACTGCTCGGCCTGCCGGAGCGGGAGAAGCACGTCGTTTCTCTCTGCGGCGGCGGCGGGAAGACGACACTGATGTACGCGCTTGCGCGCGAGACGAAAACCATTCTGCCGACGGCGCTTTTTACCACAACGCATATCATGACGCCGTCCGATGCGGACGTTGTTCTCTCCGTCCCGTTTTCGGCGGAGGAATGCCGCGCGGCATGGCGCGAAGGGAAGATCGCCTCGTCCGGGACATTCCTTTCGGAAGAGCGGAAATTCGGCGCGCCAGGGGAGGATGCGATGCGCTTTCTCTGCCGCGAGGCGTCCGCCGTTATCATTGAGGCAGACGGCGCGCGCCGTCTGCCAGTGAAATTCCCGGCGGCGCGGGAGCCGGTGATCCGCCCGGAAACGACGCATACCATCGTTGTGGCAGGGCTCTCCGCGCTCGGAAAAAAGCCGGAGGAGATCGTCCACCGGTTCGCGCTGGCAAAGAACACCGTGAATCTTTCCGGGGATTCCCTCACCGAAAAACAGATGGCGGAGCTTCTCTGGGCAGGGTACGGACGTTTTGCCCCGATCTTCTTTATCAATCAGGCGGACACCAGCGATCTTGCGCAGCGCGGCGAGCGTATCTGCGCCATGCTCCGTGATTTCGGCGCGCGCCGCGCGGTCACAGCCTCGCTCCACGCGCTTAAAAAATCGTACGAAAGGGGATGACCGGCATGAAACCGATGAAACGATTCTGCTGCCGGGCCTACCAGACCGTATTTGACCTCGGCTCGCGCGTTTTACCCTGGCGCAAGCCGGAGATCGTCAGCGGCGCGGGCAGCACGGCGAGGATCCCGGAGCTGCTGCGCGGCTGCGGCGTGAAAAAGGTGATGATCGTCTCCGGCAAACATACGGGCGCGGTGCTCGTCCCGCCGATCCGCGCGCAGATCGAAGCGGCAGGCATTTCCGCCGTCCACTTTGACGCCGTGCGCGCCAATCCCACGATCTCCATCATCGAGCAGGTGCGGGAACTGTATCTCGCCAAGGGCTGCGACGGTTTCCTTGCCGTGGGCGGCGGCTCGCCGATGGACACGGCCAAGGCTGCCGCGGCGCGCATCGTGCGCCCCAACCGTACCGTGGAGCAGATGACGGGACTTTTCAAGGTCATGCACACTCTCCCGCCGTTCATCGCCGTGCCGACAACGGCCGGTTCCGGCTCGGAGACGACGATCGCCGCCGTTATCACCAACGAAAAAACGCACCACAAGCACGCCATTATGGATCTCTGCCTCGTGCCGCGCTTCGCTGTGCTCGACGCCGTGCTCACCGAGGACCTTCCTCCGACGACAACGGCGCAGACCGGCATGGACGCGCTTACGCACGCGGTGGAAGCATACGTCAGCGTCCACAGCACAACGAAGGAGACCGACCGCTGCGCGGAAGAGGCGACGGCGGCGATCTTCCGGTATCTGGAACGGGCGTATACGAACGGACACGATCTTGAAGCGCGGCAGGAAATGCTGCTTGCTTCGTTCAAGGCGGGCGTCGCCTTCACCCGCGCGGGCGTCGGCAACGTCCACGCGATTGCCCATACGCTCGGCGGGCTGTATAATACGGCGCACGGACTGGCAAACGCTGTCATTCTCCCCATCGTTCTGGAGGACTACGGCGTGGCGGCGGAGGGAAAGCTCGCCCGCCTTGCCGAGATCACCGGCACGAAAACGACCGGCACCGCACACGAGAAGAGCACGGCGTTCATCGCCGCGATCCGCGCCATGAACGCGCGCATGGGCATTCCCGGGCATCTGGACGTGATCCGCGAGGACGATATCCCGCAGATGGTCGCCTGGGCGCTGCGCGAGGCAAACCCGACATATCCCGTTCCGGTTTTGTACGACGAGGCGCACTGCGCCGAGGTCATCCGCCGGGTTCGCGGATAAGATGACGAAAAGCGCCGGAACGGACAAAGTTCCGGCGCTTTCGCGCATAATAAAAGGTTACTGGAGCAGGCTCCGATAGCTGTCGCACGTCGAGAGATTGTCGGGCGGATAAAATTCCTCCACCGGGAAGCGGATGCGCCCGAAGAGCGTGCACGGATCGTCGTCCGTCGTGCCGACGCACTCGTTTTCCGGGAAGCAGTAGTTGTAGACCGGGATGACGAGCTGGCTGTCGCGCTCGAGCCGGATGAGAGAAAACTGGCCGAGCGTCGCGTACCAGAGCCGGTTGGAGTCGGTGAGCACAAGCTCCTCCGGAAACGCGGCGAGAATGTTGGCCGGCACCTCCGGGATGCGGTCGAGCGGCGTGGCGCAGTCCTTCTCGGTGATCTGCATCGAAAGCGCGATCGGATCGACTGCCTCCACAACGCCGACGGGCTGATCGGCCTGCGTGGTGATCTCGCCGTCAGAGGTGTAGACCTTGACGCTCCCTTCACTGCCGAAGAGAATGACGCGTTTATTGAATACGCAGAGACCGGTGACGGTTTTTGCGTTCGGGACGCATTCGCCGGTGACACGGTAAAAATAGGTGACGTCTACCGTATAGTACCCGCGGTTGAACGTGATCTCCTCGACATTTACCCCGGCATAGAGCAGCTCGGCGCTTTTCGGGCGGATGCTGAAGGCGTTTTCTATGTAGCCCTGTGATGTCCGCGTCGGAAACACACGCAGATCCTCTACGCAGTCCTTATCCCGGCAGCTGGAGTATATTTTCTTCGTATGGATACAAACAGCCTCGCGAACGCATGCGCTGCTGTCCACCGGACCGGGTACGACCCTGTCTGCCATATCGGAATTCCTCCTTTAACAAAGTTCAGTACAGTCTATGCGCGCACCGCCCCAATGTGCCGATTGACGCCCTTTGGAAAAAGTGATAAACTTGCTATATATAAATATGAGGAGAGATTCCGATGGAAGGATATCAGAACTTTCAGGAAAAGCTGGATATAAAGATTCTCATTCTGTTCATTCTGCGCCGTCTGCCGGATGCCGTGACGCGGGAAACGCTCACGGATCTCGCCCTTTCCGAGGGCAATGCGGGGTATTTTGAATACTCCGAGTGTCTCGCGGAGCTGGTCGATTCCCATCAGGTGGAGCAGGAAGGAAACCTCTACAAGATTTCCGAGCGCGGCGCGCGAAACTGCGAGATCGTGGAGAGCAGTCTGCCGATGACGGTCCGCCAGAAAATGGAAAAAAACATAAAACCGGTCGCGGATGAGCTGCGCCGCCGCGCGATGATCACCGCCTCGCACGAAACGGCGGACAACGTCTGCCGCGTACATCTTGCTCTTTCGGACGGCATGGGCGAGATATTGAACCTGCAAATGCTCTGCGGCGGGGAAGAGCAGGCGGAGAAGCTGGAAGAGAACTTCCGGAAAAACGCGGAGAAATACTATACGCAGATCATGGAGCTCCTGTCGCGTGATGAAAAAGTATAAGATTTTTGTTATCAATCCCGGCTCGACCTCGACGAAGCTGGCGCTTTTCGAGAACGAACATAAAATTCTGGAAACCAATGTGTTTCACGATTCCTCGGTGCTGCTGCAATTCCCGACGGTAAACGCGCAGCTCCCATACCGCAAAAAGCTCATCATGGACTTTCTGAGCGAGAACCATATCGACCTTTCGGACGTGGACGCCATCGTCGGCCGCGGCGGCAGCTGTTACCCGGTGGCGAGCGGCGTATACGTTATCGACGATAAGCTTATCGAGGACACCGCCGCCGGGAAGGGCGGCATGGAGCATCCGTCCAATCTCGGCGTGCAGCTTGCGCGCGAGCTGCAGAAGGAGTTCGGCGGCCGGATCTTCATGGTCGATCCGCCGTGCGTAGACGAGCTGTGCGATATGGCGCGCATGACCGGCATCGACGGCGTGCCGCGCCACACCAATATGCACGCGCTTAACCTTCGCGGCGTTGCGATGCACCACGCAAAGCATGTTCTCGGGAAAAAGTACGAGGACTGCTGCTTTATCGTATGCCACATCGACGGCGGCATTTCCGTATCGGCGCACCGGTACGGACGCATCATCGACTGCAACGATGCCGCCGGGGGAGACGGTCCCTACACGCCGACACGCATCGGCTCGGTCTCCGTGGCGGATATTCTCGAATATGTCCGCGATAAGGACATCGACGAGGTCAAAAAGCTTTGCACCCGCACGGGCGGCTTTGTGAGCCACTTTGGCACCTCCAGCTCCGACGCCGTACATAAAATGGCCGAAGAGGGGGACAAAAAAGCCATCCGCGTCTGGGACGGCATGAAATACCAGATCGTCAAGTACATCGGCGCGATGGCGGCCGTGCTCGGCGGCAGGGTGGACGGCATCCTCCTTACCGGCGGCCTTCTCCGCTTTGAAGACATCACGCAGACCATCCGCGAGCAGTGTGAGTGGATCGCGCCGGTGAGCACCTATCCCGGCGAGGTCGAGCACGAGGCGCTCGCCGCCGGAGCGCTGCGCGTCCTGCGCGGCGAGGAAGAGCCCAAGCACTACACCGGCCGCCCCGTCTGGGACGGCTGGCACGATGATGACTGACAGTCAAACCAAAGAGCCGCAGCGGTTGAACTGCTGTGGCTGATACTGTGGCAGTGCATGGTATGGCATGGCATGAAAAGACAAATCGGAATTTACGGAGGTAAGTGGTATGGAGGAACAAATCCTTAATTATTTGGATATGTCAGAAGAACAAAAAGAAAAATCTTTGAGAGATTTAAAAAGCATAGGCTTTTATCCTGCATATGGAAAAGAAAAGACGATGAAAAAGATTATGGACAAATCCATCGCTGGAGAGATGCCGCAATTCTATTTTGTTTTCAGAAAAGAACAGTTGATAGGTTATTTGTTTATAATTGGTGATACTCAAAAATATCGAGCCTTTCCGTGGTTGGCTATTAGCAATTTAGACGAACTTCCGATGAGAGTTACGAAGGCTTTAATGGAAATACAGATAGAGGCATGGATAAACATAGGCGATGAAATTATGGCGGATTTTCTCCGAAGACAATTAACTAATTACGAACATGGAATAGGACATCGACCCGAAAATTTATGCAGATAACTTCCAGTTTGTTGAGCATGAAAAAAGCGCCGGAGCTTGAGCTCCGGCGCTTTTGGCATATTAAGGAAAATCAGAAGATGGCGACGACAGCGCCGTTGTAGGTCTCGGCGATGAAGTTCTTCACGGTCTCGGACTGGAGAGCCTTGACGAGAGCGACCGTCTTGGCACTGTCCTTGTCGGCCTCGCGGACGGCGACGACATTGGCGTAGGTCTGGGCGGCGTCGCCGGAGGCGTCCTCGATGGCGAGAGCGTCGGCAACCTTCAGACCGGCGGCCAGCGCGTAGTTGCCGTTGATAACGGCGAGCGTGCCGGCGTCACTGTTGGCAAGCTGGGTCGGGACCATGTCGGCCTGCACGGGAACAACGTTGTAGCCCTTCGCGTCAACGATATCGAGATGGCTGACGCCCTTTTCCGCGGAGGCATCCTCCGGCAGGGTGATGAGACCTTCCTGAGCGAGGAGGAGCAGCGCGCGGGTCTCGTTGCTGTCGTCGGCGGGGATCAGAATGGTAGCGCCCTCGGCGACTTCATCGAGAGAGGAAACGCCGTTGCCGAAAAGACCGAACGGCTCATAGTGGATGAGACCGGCGGAGACGAGGTGCGTGCCGTTGCTGGCGTTGAAGCTGTTCAGGTACGGGGTGTGCTGGAAGTAGTTGGCGTCAAGCTCGCCGTCTTCAAGAGCGGTGTTGGGCAGGACGTAATCATCGAAAACAACGATCTTGAGATCGTAGCCTTCCTCGGCGAGGAGGGGCTTGATCTGCTCAAGGATCTCGGCGTGCGGGGTAGAGGAAGCGCCGACGGTGATGGTCTCTTTCGCGGCGGGCTCTTCGGCAGGGGCTTCGGTCGGAGCTTCAGAAGCGGGAGCTTCGGTAGCGGCGGGGGCTTCCGTGGCGGACGGGGTGGAGGCGGTACCGCAGGCGGCCAGCGCGAGCAGCAGCGCGAGAGCGAGGACGACAGAAAGAATCTTTTTCATTTTGATATTTCTCCTTTTCTTTGGATTCGGTGGGTGAAACTTTTTATATCATCAGGCGGAGGTGCGTTTGTCCGTCTTGCGGACAATGTACATTCCGACTTCCTGAATGACCTGAACAATGATGATGCACAGCAGCGCGGCGAACCAGATGATATCCTGATTGAAGCGCTGGTGACCGTAAACAATGGCGATCTGGCCGAGACCGGTGCCGCCGATCGTGGCGGCCATGGCGGAATAGCCGAGCACCGTGACCATCGAGATGACCGCGCCCGTGATGAGCGAGGGCTTCGCTTCCGGGACGAGCACCTTGGTGATGATCTGGAATCGCGGCGTGCCCATCGCTTCGGCGGCTTCGATCACGCCCTTATCGACCTCCTTGATGGAGGACTCGACCATGCGCGCCACGTACGGCGCGGCAGCGATCACGAGCGTTACGATCACGGCCTTGTTGCCGAGCGATGTGCCAACGATGAACTTTGCCACCGGCAGCATCGCCACCATGAGAATGATGAACGGCACGCTGCGGAAGGCGTTGATGAGAATGCTGAGAATTTTATTGAGCACCGGCATCGGATGGATGCCGTCCTTATCGCTCACGCAAAGGAGCAGACCCAGCGGCAGGCCGAGAACATAGGCAAACACCGTGGAGATCACGGTAAGATAGATCGTCTGCCACACGCCGAGCAGAAACAGATTCTGCTGCCAAAGCTTTACAAACATATCGGAGAACATCCCATCACACCTCCTCAAAGGAGACACCGTCCTGCTTCAGCCACGCGCGGGCGCGCTCGGCGCTCGCTTCGTCGGCGGGAAGCTCCAGGATCGTCTGCCCATAAATTTTGCCGTCGATCTCGCGGATGTCCGCGGATACGATGTTGACCGGGGCCTGGCACTCCATAATGAGACTGGCGACGACGGGGTGCCGCGTCGTTTCGCCGTTGAAGGCGAGGCGGATTCGTTTTCCGCCGGGGGTGAATACCGGGGCGATACTGACACCGGGGAGGATCAGCTCGCGGGCGATCTTGGACTGCGGATTGGTGAACACCTGGCTCACCGCGCCGAGCTCGGCGATCTGGCCACGGTCGATGACGGCCACGTGGTCGCAGATCTGGTCAATAACGCGCATCTCATGCGTGATGACGATCACGGTGACGCCCATCGTGCGGTTGATCTCCTTGAGAAGCGAGAGGATCGACTGCGTTGTCGTGGGGTCAAGCGCGCTCGTCGCCTCGTCGCAGAGAAGGTAGCGGGGCTTCGTTGCCAGCGCGCGGGCGATGGCTACGCGCTGCTTCTGTCCGCCGGAGAGCTGCGAGGGATACGCCTTGGCGCGGTCGGCGAGACCGACGACGGAGAGAAGCTCCATAGCGCGCTCCACAGACTCCTTTTTCTTCCATCCGGCGATCTCCAGCGGGTAGCACACGTTCTGGAGAACGGTGCGCTGCGCGAGAAGATTGAAGCCCTGGAAGATCATCCCGATCGAGCGGCGGATGAGCAGCAGCTCCTTCTGGGGGAGCTTGGTGAGATCCTTGCCGTCTACGATCACGGAGCCGGAAGTCGGACGCTCCAGCAGGTTGATGCACCGGACGAGCGTGGATTTGCCTGCGCCGGAAAGACCGATGATACCGAATATTTCTCCGTCCTCGATCGTGAGGGAAATGTCATGCACGGCGTGGATCTGCCCTTCGCCCTCGCCGAAGTCCTTGGTCACATTCTGAAGCTCAATCAAAAGCGAACCCTCCTAACAAACAAAAAAGCAGGCTGCCATTTTGGCATCCCGCTTCACAAAACCGCAGTTCCGGATTTCCCGGACTGCGCCTTTTTATCCATGAAAAGCAGTCAGCAAATGGCTATCGAAACGCGCAGCAAAGCTGCGCATGCACATCATCATGTTCATGCACATCTCGGTCATCATGCTGGCGAATGTACGGCGCATCGGCTGAGCTCCTTCCCTCGGTAATCAAGTTGTCTGCATTATATCCCTACGGTTTTGACCTGTCAATACACTTTAACACCGCAAAGACAGAATCGGCGAAAAAACACAAAACCCTCTCCCGTTCGGGAAGAGGGTTTGTGAATAATCATTCAGGATTTATACTCAAACGTCATGCCGCAAATGGAAATGGTGTCGCCGTCGCGGATGCCGAGCGCCTCCATGCGCTCGTAGATCCCGGCGTCACGCAGCGACTTGTCGAAATACATCCGGCTTTCGTAGTCGGTGAAGTTGACGGTCGAAACGAGCCGGTCCATCCACGGGCCGGAGACGTACCAGACGCCGTCGTCCTCTTCGATCTCCACGTCCTCGGGTGAGCCGAGATCCGGCGCGGGCGGAACGTAGTCCGGCTCGTACACCGCGATCGGGGGGAGCGTGGAGAGCATGGCAGCGGCGCGCTGCATAAGCTCCTTCGTTCCGGCGGTCGTGGCGGCGGAGAGCTCAAAGAACTCATAGCCCTGCGCCTCGACGTGCTTTTTCAGCCGTTCGATCGGCTCGCGGTCGTCCCCGAGCAGGTCGCACTTGTTCGCCGCGACGATCTGCGGACGCGACGCGAGCGCAGGGGAGTAGTCCGCAAGCTCGCGGTTGATCGTCTCAAAATCCTCGATGGGGTCGCGCCCCTCGCTGCCGGATACGTCCACAACGTGAATGAGCAGACGGCAGCGGTCGATGTGGCGGAGAAAATCGTGGCCGAGACCCGCGCCCTCGCTTGCGCCCTCGATGATGCCGGGAATGTCCGCCAGCACGAAGGAAGCGCCCTCGGCCACGTAAACGACGCCGAGATTGGGGGAGAGGGTCGTGAAGTGATAGTCTGCGATCTTCGGCCGCGCGCGGGAAACGCTCGCAAGCAGCGTGGATTTGCCGACATTCGGGAAGCCGACAAGACCGACGTCCGCGAGCAGCTTGAGTTCCAGAATGAGCTCGTGGCTCTCGCCGGGCATGCCGGGCTTGGCAAAGCGCGGCACCTGCCGCGTCGGCGTGGCGAAATGCTGGTTGCCCCAGCCGCCGCGCCCGCCTCTGGCGGCGACGAACGGCTCGCCCGTGGACATATCGGCCATGATGCCGCCGGTAGCCTTGTCGCGCACGAGCGTGCCGCGCGGGACGCGGATCGTGACGTTCTCGCCGTCCTTGCCGGAGCAGCGCTTGTTGAGACCGTTTTCGCCGTTGGCCGCGACAAACTTGCGCTTATAGCGGAAATCCATCAGCGTGGACATATGATCGTCCACAACGAGGATCACATCGCCGCCGCGTCCGCCGTCGCCGCCGTCCGGCCCGCCCGCCGCGACGAACTTTTCGCGGTGGAAGGTGACGGCGCCGTCGCCGCCCTTGCCGGCGTAAACGCTGATGGTGACTTTATCTACAAATCCATAGCTCATGCGTGTTCCACCTGCCTTTGAAAATAAAAAGAGACCGACGAGCCCGTCGGTCTCTTTGGGTAATTACTGCGCGATTTCGTAAACAGAGACCTTCTTGCGGTCCTTGCCCATGCGCTCAAACTTCACCGTGCCGTCCACGAGGGCGTAGAGAGTGTCGTCTCCGCCGATGCCCACGTTGGTGCCCGGATGGATCTTCGTTCCGCGCTGTCTGACAAGGATGTTGCCGGCCAGAACGAACTGACCGTCGGCCCGCTTCGCACCAAGACGCTTCGACTCGCTGTCGCGGCCGTTACGGGTGCTGCCCATGCCTTTTTTATGTGCCATTTAAATCACACCTCCAATAGTCAAATAGTACGGATCAAGCGTTGATCGCGGTGATCTCTACCTTCGTGTAGGGCTGACGATGGCCCTGCGTGCGACGGTAGTTTTTCTTGGGCTTCATCTTGTAGACACGGATCTTCTTGCTCTTTCCGGTCTTGATGATCTTGCCGGTCACGGTGGCGCCTTCCACAACGGGGGTGCCGAACACGTTGACGCCCTCATCGACAACGGCCAGAACCTGATCAAAGGTGACGGTCTCGCCATCGGCAACGTTGAGCTTCTCGACGTAGATAACGTCGTTCTCGGCGACGCGGTACTGCTTACCGCCGGTCATGATAACTGCGTGCTTCATTTTACATCCTGCCTTTCTTGCAGACTCGCTCTCCCGGGCGGAGGTCACCCTCACTTAGTTACCCTTTCAATGCGGCTCTGATACTATACCACGCCGCAAAACCCTTGTCAACACAAGATTTGGTGTTTTTCGGCGGTTATATCGCTAAATCTTATTTCTGGGAACGCTTTTTACGCTTCGCTATACGAACGCCCACGAGAACGCCCGCGCCGATGAGTACAAGAAGCCCCGCAGCGGCGGCGATCACAATGTTTTCCACATACTTGCCGTGAATGGAGGTGAGCCCGCCGGGCAGCGGCTCGGAGACGAGATCTTTATAATAGAGCATTTCCGTATCGTATTCCGCAGGGGTGTTCTCGTGCAGTATGACCAGCCGCGCGCCGTGGTATTCGCGCTCACCGTAGATATAAAAGCCGGTGCCCGCCGTGTTCACGAGATCGATGCCCTCGTACGTTCCGACAAAGTCGTTTTTGTGGTCGTGCCCGAAGAATGCCGCTACCACATCGCCCGTATCGCGCATTGCGGCAAACTCCCCGGAGGGGATGTCCGGCGGGCAGGGCGCCTCGCCGAGATGACCGGCGGTAAAGCCGTCGCCCATTTTATAATAGTGTCCCGAATGGCTGGAAAATCCCTTGACAACGCCCTCGGCCTTTTTCTCCGAGGCGGGGACTTCCGTCAGCAGATCATAAATCTCGGGAACGATGATGTGCTGGAAGAGATAGGCGGGGAGCGTTTCGCCGTACTGCTCTTCGAGCGCCGCGGCGGTCGAGGTGTACCAGTCGATCTGATCCTGCTCGACGCGGGCGTACTTGGAAACGCCCTTCTCGCCATACGTCCCGCTGTCCAGAAACCAGAGATTGCACACCGGGCGGCTGCCGTCCGACGACCAGACGAGCAGATTATAGTTCCCGCAGCCGGTGATATCGTCCGGCCCGGCGGACATGAGACAGCCGGGATAGCTCTGATAGATGGCGAGCTGCGTCTCCTTGCTCACGCCGCCTTCGTCGTCGTGGTTGCCGAACACAGCGGCAAACGGAATGCCGCGCTCGGCCACGGGCGCGAGAATGGCGTCGAGCGCCTTTTCCATCGCCGCCTCGGTGCGTACCGAGGGGCCGTGCACCTGATCGCCGGTGAATACGACGAGATCGGCGTCGGCAGCGTCGAGCTCCGCGTTGAGCAGACGGAGCGTCGCCTCCTGCGGCCGGGCGGTGTCCTGCGTGTCGGCAACGATAAGGATACGGAATTCCCCGTTTTCGCCAAATTGCAGCATGGTATCCTCCTCCGCGGCGGAGACCGGCGCGGTAAGAGCCGTCAGCAGCAGCGCCGAGAGCGCCGCGCAAAGGAACGGTCGGATTTTCTTCATGATGAACCCTCCGGATAAAAAGCCGCCCCCGGCCGAAAAGCTGGGGGCGGGATAAAGTCTTACTTCGTGACGAGAGCGAGCGTGTCGCGCGCGATCATCAGCTCTTCGTTCGTCGGGATGACGTACACCTTCACGGTGCTGTCGGCCGCGGAGATGTCGGTCTCCTTGCCGCGGACCTGGTTCTTCTCGTGGTCCACATGGACGCCGAGAAACCCGAGACCCTCGCAGATGTTCTCGCGCATATCGGGGCCGTTCTCGCCGACGCCGGCGGTGAACGTGATGATATCAACGCCGCCCATGGCAGCCGCATAGGAGCCGATATACTTGCGGACCTCATAGGCAAACTTGTCGAGAGCGAGCTGCGCGCGCTCGTTGCCCTCTTTGGCAGCCTTCTCAAGATCGCGGAAGTCGGAGCCGACGCCGGAAATGCCGAGAACGCCGGACTTCTTGTTGAGGATGTTGAGCATCTCGTCGGCGGTGTAGCCGTACTTATTCATGATGAACTGGAGAATGGCGGGGTCCAGATTGCCGGAGCGGGTACCCATCGGCAGACCCTCAAGAGGCGTCAGGCCCATGGAGGTATCGACGCACTTGCCGTCGATGCTCGCGGAAACGGAGGAGCCGTTGCCGAGATGGCAGTTGATGACGCGCGTGCCCTTTTTGCCCATGATCTCGCAGGCGCGGGCGGACACGAAGCGGTGGGACGTGCCGTGGAAACCGTAGCGGCGGATGGAGTCGTTTTCGTAGTACTCATACGGAATGGCGTAAATGTACGCTTCCGGCGTCATGGACATGCCGAAGGAGGTGTCGAACACGGCGACCTGCGGCACGCCGGGCATCGCCGCCTGGCACGCCTTGATGCCCATGAGGTTGGCGGGGTTGTGCAGAGGCCCGAGCGGGAAGCACTTTTTGATGGCGGCTTCGCACGCGTCGTCCACGACGCAGGACTCGGTGAACTCAATGCCGCCGTGGAGCACACGGTGGCCGACGGCGCCGATCTCCGCCATCGTCTCGACAACGCCGTATTCCTTGCTGGTCAGCTTTTCGAGAACGGCCTCGATCGCTTCCTTGTGGGTGGGGAACGGAACGTCCGCTTCGTAAACGGGCTTGCCGTTCTGGGGCTTGTGGGTCAGACGGCCGTCGATGCCGATGCGCTCACAAAGACCTTTGGCGAGCAGAGACTCGTTCTCCATGTCGATGAGCTGATACTTCAGCGAAGAGCTGCCGGCGTTGATAACCAGAATCTTCATTGGTTCGGATCCTTTCCATAGTTGAAAATTTTACCGCGTCAGGGTATTATTGTTTTGCAAATATCTATTTTAGCGTTCTTTTCATCAAAACGCAAGAGTAAAAAAGGATGGATTTATATGAAAGCGGTCGCGATCGTTGCGGAATACAATCCGTTTCACAGCGGACACCGGTACCAGATACGGAAAATACGCGAGATCTTCGGCGCGGAAACGCCCATCGCCGCGGTCATGTCCGGCGATTTTGTGCAGCGCGGCGAGGCGGCCTCTTACGATAAATTCACCCGCGCGGAAGCTGCGGTGCGCGGCGGCGTGTCACTCGTGATCGAGCTGCCGCTGCCGTGGAGTCTTTCCTCTGCCGAGAGCTTCGCCCGCGGCGGCGTGGGGCTGCTCGGTGCAGCGGGCGTTATCGACGCGCTCTCCTTCGGCAGCGAGAGCGGCGATCTCTCCGCGCTCGAAAAGACGGCGGCGGTGCTCGATACGCCGGAATTTTCCGAAGCGCTGAAGCGCGAACTCACCGGCGGAACGCCGTTTGCCGCGGCGCGCGCACGAGCGGCGCGCGCTCTTCTTGGCGAGAGCGCGGCGGTGCTCGATACGCCGAACGATCTTCTGGCCGTGGAATACATCCGCGCGGCGGCGAAGCTTGGCTATATATTTGATTATACTCCCGTCCGGCGCGAAGGCTCGACCCACGACGGCGCGGGCAGCGCGTCCGAGCTCCGCGCGCTTCTTCGCGCGGGGGAGAGCCTTGCCGGGCGTGTCCCCGGGGAGGTGTGGGAGGTCCTTCGCCGTGCGGATGAGACCGGACGCGGCTTTGTCTCTCCGGAGAGTCTGCGAACGGCGTATCTCTCCCGGCTGCGGGAGAAAACGCCGGAGGACTTTGCCGCCGTGCCGGACGCGGCGGAGGGACTGCATTTTCGGCTTTACGAAGCTGCGCGCCGCGGAAGCTCCCCGGAAGAGATCGCCGATCTTGCCAAATCAAAGCGGTACGCCCACGCGCGGCTGCGCCGTATGGTGATGTGCGCCGCGCTCGGCGTGCGAGCCGGGGACGCGAACGGCATACCGCCGTACATCCGTGTGCTGGCGTTTGATGCGCGCGGCGCGGCGCTGCTGCGGGAGATGAAAACGAGCGCCGCTCTTCCTGTTGTCGTCAAAAGTGCACGAGTCAAAGACGAAAGTGAGAGCATCCAACGCCTGTTCGACCTCGGGAGCCGTGCACACGACCTCTATGTTCTTGGCTGGAAAAACCGCGCATTGCAGGCCGCGGACGGCGATTATCGCGCCACGCCCTTCTGTTCCGTTAGGAACAACCGGAATTCCGTGCACGATAACCAAGAGTGTGTTTGAAATTTTTTTGCGATTTAGCGAAAAAAAGGGTTGCATTTCTCTCCCGGCGGTATTATACTACCGTCATATTTGAAATGGAAACACATTTGTCCGTGACATACGGACTATGCGTATTCCGGAGAGGGAGAAAAACCATGAAAAAGATTTTAGCGATCGTACTTTGCGCATGCATGATCTGCGCTCTGCTTGCCGGCTGCGGCAGCAGCGAATCCCCGGCGGCCGCCGTTGAAGGCGACGTACTGAAGATCGGCATTTTTGAGCCCGCCACGGGTGAGAACGGCGCCGGCGGCATGCAGGAAGTGCTCGGCGCGCGCTATGCCAACAAGGTCGTCCCCAGCGTGACGGTCAACGGCAAGGAATATAAGATCGAGCTCGTTGAGGTCGATAACCAGTCCGACAAGACCGCGGCCGTTACCGCCGCGCAGAATCTCGTGAGCAGCGGCGTTATTGCCGTTATCGGCTCTTACGGCTCCGGCGTATCCATCGCCGCCGGCTCCACGTTCGAGCAGGCGAAGATCCCCGCCGTCGGCGGCTCCTGCACGAACCCGCAGGTAACGCTCGGCAACGATTACTACTTCCGTGTCTGCTTCCTTGACCCGTTCCAGGGAACCGTTATGGCGAGCTACGCCAACAACGAAGGCTGCAAGAAGGCCGCCGTCATCATGCAGAACGGCGACGACTACTCCACCGGCCTTGCGAATTACTTTGCCGATGCCTTTGCCAAGATGGACGGCTGCGAAGTTGTTTACACCGGCACCTACAACACCAACGAAACCGACTTTAACGCGATCCTGACCGCGGCCAAGGCGGCTGACCCCGATGTTCTGTTCATCCCGTCGTCCATTACGACCGCCGGCATCATCATCAAGCAGGCGCGTGATATGGGCATCACGGCTCGCATCATGGCGGGCGATACCTGGGAGAACGCTACCATCATGGAAAACGCCGGTATGGAAAACTGCGAGGGCGTTGCGCTGTCCACCTTCTTTGACGAGAACGACGCCGATGCTTCCGAGTTCGTGCAGGGCTTCAAGGCGTATCTGAACGGTGATGCCGAAGCGCTCAAGCTCAACGGCAACAACGACACGGTCGCTGCGGTTTCCGCGCTTGGTTATGACGCCTACATGGCGATCATTGAGGCGCTCAAGAATGTTTCCGGCGATATCACCGGCGAGGCGGTCCGCGACGCGCTTGCCTCCGTCTCCTTTGACGGCGTGACCGGCAGCATCTCCTTCGACGAGAACGGCGACGCCAACAAGGATATGGCTTACATCAAGATCATGTCCGACGGCGCTTTCAAGTTCGTCGGCACGCAGAAGACCGACGGCACCTTCACCCCCGCTGCCTGATTTTTTATCCGCATAAACATTTTGAATCGGCGGGTCATCCCGCCGATTCTCTTTATTCGCTTTTACCCCGTCGCATCGGCAACCCGAAAGAGGAGGCAAGCTCTATGACGGCATTTCTCCAGAACTGTCTGAACGGTATTTCCATCGGCAGTATATATGCCCTGATCGCCATCGGCTACACGATGGTTTACGGTATTCTTCGACTCATCAACTTCGCCCACGGAGACATCTTCATGATGGCGGGGTATTTTATGATCATCTGCATGACGGATCTGCTCATCCCATGGTACATATCGCTGCTGCTCGTCGTGCTGTTCACAGTGCTGCTCGGCGTATTCATCGAGCGCATTGCCTATAAGCCGCTTCGCGATGCGCCGCGTATGTCCATCATGATCTCGGCGATCGGCGTTTCGTACTTTCTGCAGAACTTTGCCACCTATCTCTTCACGGCGCAGCCAAAGTCGTATCCGTATGCGGAGATGGGCTTTCTCAGTAAAACGGTGAAGCTCGGCGAGATCTCTACGACGCTCGTTACGTTCATTACGCCCATCCTCACCGTGATCCTTGTTCTGGCGCTGGCGTTTCTCATCCGCAAGACGAAGATCGGCATGGCGATGCGCGCGGTATCGCGTGATTTTGAAACGTCCTGTCTCATGGGCATCAAGATCAACCGCGTCATCAGCTTCACGTTCGCCGTCGGCAGCGCGCTGGCCGCCATCGGCTCGGTGCTGTATTTCATCCCGCGCTCGTCGGTGTATCCGCTGGCCGGTTCTCTGCCCGGGCTCAAGTGCTTTGTCGCCGCGGTGTTCGGCGGCATCGGCTCCATTCCCGGCGCGCTGGTGGGCGGCTTCCTCATCGGTCTTTGCGAAACGTTCATCAAGGGCAGCGCCTATTCCGAGTTCAGCGACGTTTTCACGTTCGTCGTACTGATCCTCGTGCTGCTCGTCCGTCCCACCGGCCTGTTCGGTGAGAAGCTGAAAGAGAAGGTGTGAGCATGAGTCAAAAGAAAAAAACGATCTGTTCCGCCGTCGGTTTTCTCTGCATTGCAGCGGTCATCGTCTGCGCCGGCGAGCTTGTTCCGCGTTCGTCGATGTTCCGCACGGTTTTGCAGCTCGGCGCGATCTATGCGCTGCTTGCGGTGTCCATGAACCTCTGCAACGGATTCACGGGACTCTTTTCTCTCGGTCAGGCGGGGTTTATGACGCTCGGCGCTTATACCTACGCCATTTTCACGATCCCCACGGCGGCGCGCCCCGGCGTGTACTATCTTTACGGCGTTGCCGACTGGCTTGCCGATCTCCATCTGCCGATCATCGCAGCGCTGCTTGCCGCCGGCGTTGTCGGCGCGCTCTTTGCCGCGCTCATCGGCGCGCCGGTCCTCAAGCTCAAAAGCGACTATCTCGCCATTGCGACACTCGGCTTTGCGGAGGTCGTCCGCATCGTTGTCGCCTCCTCGCCGCTCAACCGCATTACGAACGGCTCTCTTGGGCTGACGAAGATCCCCAGCTTCTCGTCCTACTACGGCATTTTCATCGTTGCCGCCGTTTGCATCACGCTGATCGTTCTTATCATCAACTCTTCCTACGGCCGCGCGTTCAAGGCCATCCGAGACGATGAGATCGCAGCGGAGGCAATGGGCATTGATCTTGCCAAGCATAAGCAGATGAGCTTTATCATCAGCTCGTTCTTCGCGGCCATCGGCGGCGCGCTGATGGCAATGTTCCTCGGCGCGGTGTCTTCTACAACGTTCACCATCGCCGTGACGTATTTTATTCTGCTCATTGTTGTCATCGGCGGCATGGGCAGCGTGACGGGCAGCGTTATTTCGGCGTTTCTCGTCATCGCGAGCCGCGAATGGTGGCTGCGTTTTCTGGACAAAACAACGTACATCGGCGATTTCCGCGTGCCCTTGCTCAAGACCGGCTTCCGTATGGTCGTGTTCTCCGTGATCCTCATGGTCGTGGTGCTGTTCTTCCGTACCGGCATTATGGGCGATAAGGAGTTCAGCTGGGACCGCATCGCGGCGCGCTGCAAAAAGCTCTTCGGCGGGAAAAAGGCTGCGGTCTCCGGAGGTGAGAACCATGAGTGAATCAATGCTCCGCATGGAAAACGTCACCATGCAGTTCGGCGGCGTTGTGGCGGTGAACAATCTCTCGCTCAACGTCGATAAGGGCGAGATCGTCGCGCTCATCGGCCCCAACGGCGCGGGCAAAACGACGGCCTTCAACTGCATCACCGGCGTATACCAGCCGACAAACGGCAAGGTGTTTTTTGAGGATAACCTCATGGTCTCCGCGCATCCGACGGGGAAGATGCAGAAGGAATATCAGGGCATGAACGCCGAGATGTATCTCAAGGATAAAATTCTCGACCCGACGCCCGACCAGATCACAAAGCTCGGCATTGCCCGCACGTTCCAGAACATCCGACTGTGGAAATCCATGACGGTGTTTGAAAACGTCCTTACAGCCAAGCACCTGCGCGCGAAGCAGAACATTTTCAGCGCGGCGCTCCGCATCTCCGTGGCGGAGGACCGGCGCATGGAGAAGGAGACGATGGAGTTGCTTGAAGAGCAGAACCTTGCGCAGTATCGCAACGATCTTGCAACGTCTCTGCCGTACGGCCTGCAGCGGCGACTGGAGATCGCCCGCGCGCTTGCGACCGACCCGAAGCTTCTCCTGCTCGACGAACCGGCCGCCGGCATGAACCCGCAGGAGACCGAAGAGCTCGGCCAGTTCATCATGCAGATCAAGAAGAAATACGATCTCACGATCCTTATGATCGAGCACCACATGGAGCTCGTTATGAAATTCTCCGACCGCATCTATGTGGTCGATTTCGGCAGACTCATCTCGCAGGGCACGCCCGCCGTTGTACAGGATGACCCGAAAGTTATTGAAGCGTATCTGGGGGTGGCGGAAGAATGAACGAGATCCTCTCCATTCACGATCTCAGCGTGAACTACGGCGGCATTGAAGCCGTCAAGGGCATTTCCTTTGATGTGCATGAAGGCGAGATCGTAACGCTCATTGGCGCGAACGGCGCGGGCAAAAGCTCGACACTTCGCACGATCGCCGGGCTTGTAAAGCCCTCCGGCGGCACGATCAACTTCCGCGGCGACAACATCACCGGGCGCGACGCCACGACCATCGTGAAAAAAGGCATCACGCTCGTCCCGGAGGGACGGCACATTTTTCCCGACCTCACGGTGCTCGAAAATCTCAAGGTCGGCGCGTATCTCCGCAGCGACGACATCTCCGGCGATATCCAGTGGGTATACGACCTTTTCCCGCGCCTGCGCGAGCGCTCGTGGCAGGCGGGCGGCACGCTCTCCGGCGGTGAGCAGCAGATGCTGGCTGTGGGCCGCGCGCTCATGGCGCGCCCGAAGCTCATTATGATGGACGAGCCGTCGCTCGGCCTTGCGCCGCTCGTTGTGCGCGATATCTTTGAGATCATCCGTCAGATCAACCACCAGGGCGTATCCATTCTGCTCATCGAGCAGAACGCGAACATGGCGCTCAAGGTCGCCGACTCCGCCTACGTCATGGAGACCGGATGCATCACGCTCTCCGGCGCGGGCAAAGACCTTCTGAACAACGAGGCCGTAAAAAAGGCCTATCTCGGTACATGATTGACATTCGACCCGCGGGACTGTATTATCCACTATATAGTCCCACGGGTCTCTTTTTATTAAGGAGAAATCACCTATGCATATCGTTACAAGTACGGATATCCTTCTCCCGCGCGCCGAGGATATGGGCGCGTGGAGCGTGATCGCGTGCGACCAGTTTACGTCCGAACCGGAATACTGGGCCGCGGCGGAAGCGCGTGCGGCGGAAAAGCCGAGCACGCTTTCTCTCATGCTGCCGGAGGCGTGGCTGCACACCGCGCGCGCCGACGGCGCGGACGGACGCATTGCCGATACGATGCGCCGCTATCTCGCGGAGGGTGTTTTTCAGACGGTCCCGGACAGCTTTATCTATGTAGAGCGCACGCTGTCGGACGGACGCGTCCGCCGCGGCCTCGTTGCGGCGCTTGATCTTGAGCAGTACGATTTTACCGGAACGCAGCGTGCGAGCGTCCGCTCCACGGAGGGCACGGTAGAGGAGCGTCTGCCGCCGCGCGTGAACATCCGCCGCGGCGCGCCGCTCGAAATGCCGCATACGCTCCTTCTGATGGACGACCGGACAGACAGTGTCCTGTCCCTCGCGGAAAAGGCGAAGGACACACTGGAAAAGGTCTACGATTTTGATCTTATGCTCGGCGGCGGCCACATTGCCGGCTGGCGCGTGAGCGGGGAGACGAAAGCGGCGGTGCAGTCGGCGCTCGACGCGCTCGATAATGCGGCATTGCAGCGGGAAAAATACGGTGACGCAGCGGAAAACGGCAAGCTCACCTTTGCCGTCGGCGACGGCAACCACTCGCTCGCCGCGGCCAAGCGGTTCTGGGAGGAAAAGCGCGAAACTCTGCCGGAAAACGAGCGGGAGACCGATCCCGCCCGCTTCGCGCTCGTGGAGATCGAAAACATCCATGAGCCGTCGCTCGATTTTGAGCCGATCCACCGCGTGATCTTCGATACCGATACGACGGCTTTTGCTGCGGAATTTACAGCGCATCGGACGGAATGGGAAGCAGAGGACAAAACACTCGGCGAGCGCGTTGCGGCGGCGGAGAGCTTCTGCCGCGCCTATATCGCCGCGCACGGCGGCTATATCGACTATATCCACGGCGACGATACGGCGTGCTCTCTTGGCGAGAAGCCGAGCTGCGCTGCGGTGCTGCTGCCGCCGGTCGAAAAGAGCGGGCTTTTCCTTTCCGTACTCAAAAACGGCGCTCTGCCGAAAAAGAGCTTCTCCATGGGCAACGCACGGGACAAACGCTATTATCTCGAATGCCGGAAGATCCGTTAAAACAGCTTCATATAACATAGAAACACCAAGGAGGTTCGACAATGAAAGAAGTCAAAAACCCGAAAAAACCGTTGGCGTATTATTACTCCATTACGCTCATTGCGCTGCTTCTTTTCAACATCTTCGTCGCGCCGCTTCTGAACCGGCAGCACGTGGAGCAGACGGATTACAGCACCTTTATGCGCATGATCGCCGAAAAGAAGATCGGCAAGGTCGATGTGAGCGACACGGAGATTATATTTACCGACAAGGACGACAATACGATCTACGTGACCGGCGTTATGTACGATCCGACGCTCACGCAGCGCCTGTACGATTCCGGCGCGGAATTTGCCAAGGATATCGAGCAGACCATGTCGCCGGTGCTGAGCTATCTCTTAACGCTCATTCTGCCGCTGGTCATCTTTGTCGTTTTTGGCCAGTTCATGCGAAAGAAGCTCATGGATCAGATGGGCGGCAAGGATGTCATGTCCTTCGGCATGGGAAAGAGCAATGCCAAGATCTACGTCCAGTCCACGCACGGCATCCGCTTTGACGATGTCGCCGGGGAGGACGAGGCGAAGGAAAGCCTTGCCGAGATCGTGGACTATCTCCATAATCCGAGCAAGTACACGGACGCCGGCGCGTCGATGCCGAAGGGTATTCTCCTTGTCGGCCCTCCGGGAACGGGCAAAACGATGCTTGCCAAGGCCGTGGCCGGCGAATCGAACGTGCCGTTCTTCTCCATCTCCGGTTCGGAGTTCGTGGAGATGTTCGTCGGCATGGGCGCGAGCAAGGTGCGCGACCTTTTCAGCCAGGCGAAGGAGAAGGCCCCGTGCATCGTGTTCATCGACGAGATCGACGCCATCGGCCAGAAGCGCAGCGGCGGCGCGATGGGCGGCAACGACGAGCGCGAACAGACGCTCAACCAGCTTCTCACGGAAATGGACGGCTTTGAGAGCAACAACGGCGTCATCATCCTCGCCGCGACGAACCGCCCCGAATCGCTCGACCCCGCGCTCACGCGCCCCGGCCGCTTTGACCGCCGCGTACCGGTCGAGCTGCCGGATCTCGCCGGACGCGAGGCCATTCTGAAAGTCCACGCCCGCAAGATCAAGCCCGCGGAGGATGTAGATTTCCATACGATCGCGCGCATGGCCTCCGGCGCTTCCGGCGCGGAGCTTGCCAATATCATCAACGAAGCTGCGCTGCGCGCTGTGCGCAACGGGCGCACCATCGTGACGCAGGCGGACCTTGAGGAGAGTATCGAGGTCGTTATCGCCGGATACCAGAAGAAAAATGCCGTCCTCTCCGATCAGGAGAAGAAGGTCGTTGCCTATCATGAGATCGGCCACGCTCTCGTCGCGGCGATGCAGACCCATTCTGCGCCCGTGCAGAAGATCACGATCATTCCGCGCACCTCCGGCGCGCTGGGGTATACGATGCAGGTCGAGACCGGCGACAAATACCTTATGACCAAGCAGGAGATCGAAAACAAGATCGCAACGTTCACCGGCGGCCGTGCCGCCGAAGAAGTCGTGTTCGGCGAGATCACGACCGGCGCCTCCAACGACATCGAGCAGGCGACGAAGCTCGCCCGCGCCATGATCACGCGCTACGGCATGAGCGACGATTTTGACATGGTCGCGCTCGAGACGGTCACGAACCAGTACCTCGGCGGCGATGCCTCGCTCGCATGCTCGGCGGATACGCAGAAGGTCATTGACGATAAGGTCGTCGCGCTCGTCAAGACGCAGCACGAGAAGGCGAAAAAGATCCTCACAGAGAACCGATCGAAGCTCGATGTTCTCGCGCAGTATCTCTATGAGAAGGAGACCATCACCGGCGAGGAATTTATGACCATCCTTGAGCGGGAAGGAGCGAAAGCATGAGCCGTGCAAGCCTCGTTGAGCTAACGAACCTCTGCGTGATCTGCGACGGCAGCCGCGTGCTCGTGCAGGATAAGATCGGCTGCGGCGTTGTATTTCCCGGCGGCCATGTGGAGCAGGGCGAGTCGATGCTCGCTTCCGTTATCCGCGAAATGCGCGAGGAGACCGGCCTTTTGATCGAGCATCCCGTGCTCTGCGGTATCAAGGACTGGATGCGCGAGGACGGTACGCGCTTTATCGTCGCGCTTTATCGCGCCGAACGGTTTACCGGCGAGCTTAACTCTTCCGAGGAAGGGCGCATGTTCTGGATCGAGCGGGAGGAGTTTGCAAAGACCAACACCATCTGGGGTATGAAGGACGTTCTGCGCGTATGTGACGAAGCAGAATACAGCGAAATGTTTTATTCGGAAGAGAAAGAGAGCTGGGTGCTGCTCGGCTGAGGGGAGATGTGCGAAAAGAGAGAAAGAACGAGGCGCTGCTCTGGTTTGGAAAGTGGACGTCCAAACTCGGCAACATCGTTTTTGATTACGCGAACAGCGTGAGCATTGTCGGCGCTTTCGCTCACGCGCCGTGGGTGCTGGCGCTTTACCAGAGCTCGGAGACGGTCATACAGATCGTATTCAACCTTATCGGCGGCGCGAAGGCCGACAGCGGCAGCCGGAAAAAGATCCTCATCGTCACGGATGTTCTCTCTGCGGCCATATGCCTTGCGGTGAGCTTTTTCGTCGCCTCGCCGCGCATGGCGGAGGTCGTCATCGCAGCGAACGCTCTGCTTGCCGTTGTGTACGCCTTCAACTCTCCGACGTACCGCTCCATCGTCCGTGAGATGGTCGACGGTGAACGCATCGGCATGTATAATTCCGTCAGCAACGGCGGGGGAGAGGTCATAAAAATCGCGGGGCCGATGGCCGGCATGCTGCTTGTGCGGTGGATCGGCGTGCGCGGGGCGCTGCTCTTCGATGCGCTCACGTTCCTTTTGTCCGCCGTTTCCGAAATGCTTCTCACGCCCATTTCGGGCGTGCAGAAGAAGCCGAAGGAAAAGAAAAACATCTTCCGCGATATCGCCGAGGGCTTTACCTATCTCGTACGGGAGCGGCAGCTTTTGTTTCTCATCCTGCTCTCGGCGCTTGTCAACTTCTTCCTTGCGGGCTTCAACCTCCTTTGCCCGTATACCGACGTGATGTACGCCTCCTTCGGCATCGAGTTTTACAGCAAGGTGCTCGTTATGGAGGCGGCGGGCGGACTTCTCGGCTCGCTTATCAGCTCGCGCCTTGGAAGCCGGGTAAAGGAAAACGCGCGGCTCATGGTGCTTTTTCTCGGCGCGATGGGCGCCGCGCTCGCGCTCGAGCCGCTCGCCGCGCTCACAGGGAGCGCGATCGTCTGCCTTCTTCCGTTCCTTCTCTCCGGCACGGCGCTGACGGTTTTCAACATTCAGTTCATGTCGTATGTCCAGCTTCGTGCGGACGAGGCGTATCTCGGGCGTGTGTTCAGCATCATCTTTACCGTGGCGGTGCTGTTCATGCCGGTGGGCTCGTTTGTTTTCTCCTTCCTGCTCGATACGACGAGCCCCGCGGGTTTCGCTGTGGTCGGCGGCGGGATCCTTTTACTTGCCGCCGCCGGGATCCTCATCTTCCGGGGCGACACGCCAAAAACCGAATAACAAAACCGGCGGACAGGATGTGATTCCCGTCCGCCGGTTTTTGCGTATGGATCTCAAAGCGCCTTTTCGAGGAGCACAAGATCAATGTCGCTCAGACCGTTGAACGTGCATGGCGCGACGCTGATCTCTTTATACCCGAGCGAATGGTACAGCCGCCGCGCGCGGGTATTGCGCACGTTCGTGTCGATACGGAGATACCGGCAGCCCTGCCGCTTGGCTTCCTGCTCATAAAATGTCTCGAACGCGCGGCCCAGTCCGTGTCCTCCGGCGGCGGGCTCGACCACGAGCGTGTGCATAACGAAAATTTCCTCATCCGGCGCTTCAAACTCCCACGGCGCACCGGCATATACATCGACCTGTATCTGATTCAGAACAGCGGCCGCCGCGACGCGTCCGTCCGCTTCCGCAACGAAGAGATCGCCGCGCGTGAGCGCAGCCTCCGCCGTGGCGCGCACGGGATAGATCCCGCGCTTCCAGCCGGTCGCGGCGCGTCCGGCCTCTTCTTCGGCGATAATGGCATCATAAATGGCGGTCACAGCGTCAATATCAGATGCCGCGGCCTTTCGGAAGGTAACTGGCATGGTATTCTCCTTTGCTTAAATTAACCGCTCCATCGGCAGACAGGCGGAATAATCGTTGGGGTACACTTCTCCGGCTTTGATAAAACCGTTCTTTACCCAGAACGCTTCGCTCTGCGGCGCGGTGGCGTGGTATTGATATTATATCTCGTTAGTTTCATGCATGGCGGGAACGTCTGCGTCCGTCAGCCGCCGGACGGTAAATCGATCAGACAGCGCGGATATATCCAAGTTTATTTTGTTTCTCCTTTTACGGTCGGTAGCGTAACGGTGAAAACATTTCCGTCCGCTTTGCCCTCGCAGCGGATCTTTCCGCCGTGTTCGGACACGATGCTCTCGGCGATCGAAAGTCCGAGACCGTAGCTGTGATCCATGGCGCGGGCGCGGTCTGCGCGGTAAAAACGCTTGAACACGTTTTTGCATTCTTCCGGCGAGAGCGGCTCGCCGGGCGTTGCTACGCTTAAAGCGCATTTGTCGTGCCCGGTCTTTTTCAGCGCTACGCGGACCGTACCGGGGGCGGAATACTTGACGGCATTATCCAGCAGGATCTCCGCGCACTGCCGGAGATGCTGCGCGCTGCCCCGCACCGTGATGCCGGGTTCAATATCGGTTTGAAGCGTCAGGCCCTTTTCAAAGAACAGCGCTTCAAACGGCAGCACGGCGTCCTGCACCAGAGAACTCCAGTCGAGCGCCTCAAATACTTTTTTCACCGCGCCGTTATCCACTCGCGCAAGCTCCAGAAGGTTTTCCACCAGCCCGCGCATCTGGTGCGACATGGTGAGGATGCTCTCGGCAAAGCGCTGCCGCTCCGGCTCGGAATACGAAGGATCACGGAGCATTTCCGCGTTCGTGAGGATCACGGTAAGCGGCGTTTTCAGTTCGTGCGAGGCGTCGGAAACGAATTGCTTCTGCTGCGTCCATGCCCTTTCCACTGGCTTTACCGCCCAGCGCGCCAGAAGAAAGCTGACGGCGAGAAATACCGCCGCGGCGCATAGCCCAATGAGAATACAGCTTCGCCAGAGATTCTGCATCGTGGCGTTCGCGCTGGATACGTCGGCAAAAATGATATACTCATTCCCGCGCCATGTTGTCCGCAAATAGCGGAGAGAATAGTCGCGCAGCAGCCCCTGCTCGCTGCCAGAGCGCAGCGCTGCCGTGACGATGCCGGAAAGCACCTGCTCGTCGGAGAGGTCATAATAACTCGTCCCGCTCACGCGCACGCTGCCGTAGGGCGATATGCGCACCGTAAAGTAGGGGAGACGGGAGGCCGTGTCCGGCCAGTTGAGCTGCAAGGGGTCGGCGGCTACGGCGGTGATCATATCCACGGATTCCCGCTCGAGATTCGCGTGCGTGGTGTGCAGCAGCACGCCGAAGATCGTGCAGAGGATCACGAGCACGATCGCCATATTGATGCCGACAAACCGCAGCCGAAGCTTTTTCAGCATGAGGAAGCCACCTCCAGATGATAGCCGAGCCGCCGGACGGATTCGATGCGGACGTTTGACCCGATGCTCGCGAGCTTTTTGCGGAGGAACCCGACGTAGACCTCCACGCTGTTTTCCACGGCGTTGGAGTCAAAGCCCCAGACGCGCGAGAGCAGCGCTTCCTTGGAGAGATTGCTGCCGCCGGACTGAAGAAGGAGACGCATGACATCAAACTCCCGCGCCGAGAGCCGAACGGATTTATCGGCGCAGCAGAGCGTGCCGGAGGCGAGATCGAGCGTTGTATTCCCGAAGGAGAGTGCGTCTACCTGCGCGCCCTGCCGCCGCAGCAGCGCGTTGATGCACGCGAGCAGCTCGCGCGTGTCAAAGGGCTTTGTGAGATAGTAATCCGCTCCGGCGTTGAGCCCTTCCACGCGGTCCTCCAGACTTGAACGCGCCGTCAGCATCAGTATCGGCACGCCGCACCGCCTCGCGCGGACGGAGCGCGCGACGGCGTAGCCGTCCATGCCGGGCATCATTACATCCAGTATCAGCAGATCGTATACGCCGAGCTCGGCGTATTCCGCGCCGGAAATGCCGTCGTACACGGTCTCTACGTCAAAGCCCTTGCTTTCGAGCAGCGTTTTGAGCGAGTCGGCCAGCAGCTTTTCGTCTTCTACGATCAATATTTTCATGGCATACACCTCTTTTTCATCCACAGTATACTACAATGCGAATCTGAAAGGAAGCTGAAAGACGGCACGCTTTCCATAGTTTTTTTCATTTGCCCTTGACATTCGGCGGGAACGGTGGTAGACTCCACTCAATCCATAAGAAAACGCTTTGACGGGAAAGAGTACGAGCGGCGTTCGCATGCAGAGAAAAGGCGGTTGGTGCAAGCCTTGATGCGTTCCGTTCGGAAGCCATCCCTGAGCGGCCGGGAGAAAATGCCCGGACGGAGTCTCACCGTTATACAGAGAACCGGTATGCAGTACCGGGCAGAGTGCGGACGTTTTGTCCGAATTCAGGTGGTAACACGGAGTATTTTCCGCCCTGAGCCGTTTGGCTCAGGGCGTTTTCATTTTTGCGAAAAGGAGAAATACCATGGAAAAGAAAAATTACGAGCAGTCCAAAAAGCTCGACAACGTCTGCTACGACATCCGCGGTCCCGTAATGGACGAGGCCATGCGCATGGAAGCGCGCGGCGCAAATATACTCAAGCTCAACATCGGCAATCCCGCCCCCTTCGGCTTCTATGCGCCGGACGAGGTCATTCTCGACATGATCTATAACCTGCGCAACTGCGAGGGCTATTCCGACTCCCGCGGCCTCTTCTCCGCCCGCAAGGCGATCATGCAGTACTGCCAGCTCAAGGGCATTCCGAATGTCGGCATCAACGACATCTTTACCGGCAACGGCGTGAGTGAGCTCATCACGCTCACCATGCAGGGCCTTCTGGACGACGGCGACGAGATCCTTGTCCCCGCGCCGGATTATCCGCTCTGGACCGCGTCCATCACGCTCGCCGGCGGCAAGGCGGTACACTATCTCTGCGACGAGCAGCAGGACTGGTACCCCGATATCAACGATCTTCGATCCAAGGTCACGCCGCGCACGAAGGGCATCGTCGTCATCAACCCGAACAACCCGACCGGCGCGCTCTATCCGAAGGAGATCCTTGAGCAGATCGTGCAGGTCGCCCGCGAGAACGACCTTATCCTCTTTGCCGACGAGATCTACGACCGTCTCGTCATGCAGGGAGAGCCGGAGCACATCGCGCTCGCTTCACTCGCGCCCGACCTTCTGACGCTCTGCTTCAACGGTCTTTCCAAATCCCACCGCGTTGCGGGCTTCCGCGTCGGCTGGGTGTGTCTCGCCGGTGATAAGTCCCACGCCAAGGGATATATCGATGGGCTGAATCTTCTTGCCAAAATGCGCCTTTGCTCCAATGTTCCGGCGCAGAGCATCATCCAGACCTCTCTCGGCGGCTATCAGTCGGTGGACGAATATCTCTGCCCCGGCGGACGGCTTTACGAGCAGCGTGAGCTGATCTGGAAAACGCTCAACTCCATCCCTGGCTTGAGCGCTGCCAAGCCGAAAGCGGCGTTTTACATTTTCCCGAAGGTGGACACGAAGAAATTCAACATCCACAGCGACGAGCAGATGGCGCTCGATCTTCTGAAGGAACAGAAGATCCTCATCACCGCCGGTACGGGCTTCAACTGGGGCGAGCCGGATCATTTCCGCATCGTCTACCTGCCCGACCTTGTTTCGCTTAAGGAGGCCTCCGTGCGTCTTGAAAAATTCTTCGGCAGCTACCGGCAGAAGGACTGATGCACAAAAAGCAACACCCCCGCAGGAAAACATTCCTGCGGGGGTTAGTCGTATAGCAGATCAGAAATCATGAAAAAGATGCATCTTTGGATGGTGATGGATCCTTACCTTTTGGCAGTTGCTTCCATCGATGTCTCGTCAGATGCATCTTCTGCCAATACTTATATAAAATTCGCTGCTGTAAAAATTCAAAAAAGAAAAGACTTTTACCAAAAAGAAAAAGGAAGCATAGCCGACATAGCGAATGCTTCCGCCCTCACGAAAACGTCCGAAACGTCTGCCGGGACTGCTTCCTTCATAAAAGACGACCCGCCCCGCAGACTCTACATGCTGCGGTGAACGGTGCCGAAAACGGCATCGCCAACGGATCGCCCAAGAAGACTCGAGCAATGCCGCGGGCACAGGAGGTGCCAACATTGACAGTAACGCTGTTGTCTCCTCCGTTTACTATACTTTTATTCTTATGAACAGTCAAGAATTTTTACAGGGGACTGCTGAAAAAACGAAGTCATCGGCAACACAAAAACTGGGGTTACCGTTCAGGACGGATTTACCAGAGGACCGATGACTTCGTCAGAAGCAGAATTCGGACCCGTTCAAGGCGCGACTGTAAACAGACGGCTCGTTGAACCAACAAATTCTGCTTCTATGGATATTTTATACACCAGCTTGGGAATAGTCAAGAAAAGACTTCACTTAAAAAAGACACGGAACGAGAATCGTAAAGGGGAGTGGCTGTTTTTAGCTCTCTTGCCAATACCACAAGTTCCGTGTCAAAAAATGTTATATACCGCAACGGCGGGTACTGTCAAGGAGAACCTTCCGGTCATTTTGCGGCGGAGAATATCGGCGCTGCAGTTGCCGACCCCAATTTATTAGCCTACCCTCTTGGGAACCTTTTTCTTCAAAACCAGATACAGCAGAAGGACGACCATGGCGGCGAGGAGCGCGAGGCTTGCCCAGCCGAGCGGGAGAAAGACGGCGCTGCCGTAGACATCCTTCAAAAGCGCAAGCGCCGAAGCAAAACTCACGCACACCGCTGCGGGGATGACCTTTGGTTCTAGGCAGCAGAGCGCGACAAGGAGCACCTCCGCGCCGTAAAGGCTGTCGGCACACATCCACGGCAGGAACGCCACGGCGCAGAGCGAGGCAAGAGAGAGCGCCGTAAGCTGCCGCCGCCGGTCGGAGGCGAGACTTTTCCGGCTCATGCGCCATACGAGCAGCAGCGCGAAAACGATGTAGAGCGCAATGCCGGTCGGTGCGATGAACGAATACTGCGAGAGCGAGTAAATGCCCGGCGCTCCGCCGAAAAGCGGCCGCGCCGTGAGCGTTCCGAGCGCCGGGTAAAACGGCAGACACTCGCTGCCGGGGCGGCCGAGCAGCAGCGCCGGGACCAGAACGGCGATATACCATCCGACGAGATGCAGCAGCGAAAACCATGTATTGCGCCGCACGGCGGTAAAGACCCAGAATACCGGCACGATCCAAAGCGCCGCAGGATGAAATGCGACGGCAAGCGCGAGCATCCCCGCGCACCAGCGCCACTCCCCGCGCATGGCGCAGGAGGCTGTGAGCGCTATGAAAACCCACCAAAGACTGTCGCCTGCGGCGGAGCAGACGCCCTGAAAGATCCCGGAGGGAAGGAGCAGCACAATGAGAAAAGCGAAGAGACGCGGCTGCGCGCGCACCGTGACGCACTGGACGCACCGCTGCGCCGCCCATGCCATCGTAACCTCGGCAAAAACGCAGAGATATTTAAATAAGGTAAGCCCGCCGCCAGGGGCAAGAGAAAAGAGCGCCAGAAAGTACTGCACCGGGATCGAATAGGGAAGAGCGGAGGAGCGGATGCCCCAGAACCCTCCGGCGTCCTGGTACCAGGCGATCGCGTCCTCCACGGCGGCCGCCGTGTCGTTCGGCGCAATGCCGAAAAGGATAAACCGCACGCCGAACGCGGCGAGCAGCACGCCGAGCACGGCAAAACGCGCCCGGGAGGTCTTTACAAGACCTTCGGCATACAGCAGAAGATAGCTCAGCCCGGCCAGGGCGAGCAGGATCACGAATCGTTCCATTGGCAGCTCCGGAAATGCGTTGTTTCTGTGTATTTTACGGCAAAGCGCGGCGCGCGGCAACACAGAAATTATAAAAAAATCGCCCTTGACACTGCAAGGACGGCTTGGTATAATAAATTGCTATATGTTGCTATGGATAGCCGCATACAGCCCCTTTTACTATCGTTAGTATATCAGCCGCTCTGCGAAAAATCAACCCGAATGGTGATGTTTTAACAACGCAGCCGGGCGTTTCAGCAAAGCGGCACCGCAAACCATATTCCCCCCGGAACGGGTATTCTGCGCCGGAGTTAAGCTCCTCCGGCGGAAAAAGGGAGATTCGCCGATGCCTAAGGACGTACAGTACGGAAGAACAATCAGAAAGAGCTATGCCCGCGCGGAAGAGATCCAGGACATGCCGCACCTGCTCGAGATCCAGAAGAATTCCTATAAATGGTTTCTGGACGAGGGCCTGCGGGAGGTCTTCAAGGGCGTAGCTGCCATTACGGACTACTCCGGTAACCTGGAGCTCTCCTTCGTGGATTATTCCATGAACGAGCCGCCCAAGTATTCGGAGGAGGAGTGCAAGGCGCGTGACGCCACATACGCCGCCCCGCTGAAGGTCAGCGTGCGTCTGCGCAACCGCGAGACCGAGGAGATCAAGGAACAGGAGATCTTCATGGGCGATTTCCCGCTCATGACCGCGAGCGGCACGTTCATCATCAACGGCGCCGAGCGCGTTATCGTCTCTCAGATCGTCCGTTCGCCCGGTGTTTACTTTGACAAGAAGACGGACAAGACCAACAGCTCCGTGTACGGCACGACCATCATCCCGTACCACGGCGCGTGGCTCGAGTATGAGACGGACCTGAACGACGTGTTCTATGTCCGCATCGACAAGAACCGCAAGCTGCCCGCCACGCTTCTGCTCAAGGCTCTCGGCGCTTACAAGGCGGACAAGCCGCACACCTGGCTCAGCTGCATCGACAATCCCGTGGGCGGCGCCGTCACCGGCGACGCGCTCCGCGAGATCTTCGGCGACGACAAGCGCATCGTCACCACGCTCGAGCGCGACACCTGCATCTCCCGCGACGACTGCCTGCTCGAGATCTACAAGAAGCTCCGTCCCGGCGATCCCCCGACGGTGGAGAGCAGCGAGACCCTGCTCGAAAACCTCTTCTTTGACCACCGCCGGTACGACATTTCCAACGTCGGCCGCTACAAGTTCAACAAGAAGCTCGCGCTCTACCCGCGTGTTGCGGGCTACGCTCTGGCTGAGCCCGTTGCCGACCCGATGACCGGCGAGATCATCGCCGACGCCGGCGAAACGCTTTCCCGCGAGCGTGTCCGTGAGCTGGAGAAGAAGGGCGTTAACGCCGTGCGTATCACCGTCGGCGAGAACGAGACCGTCCGCGTGTTCTCCAACGGCATGGTCGATGCCGCCGATTTCGTCCGCTTCTCGGACGACGATGCGGAGAACCGCCGCATCATCAAGGAAGAGCTCGGTCTGCGCGAGCGCGTCCGCTTCATCCTCCTGCGCCAGTATATGGAGCAGTATGAGGGCGAAGAGCTCAAGGAAGTGCTCAAGGAGAACGTGGATCTTCTCATGCCGAAGCACGTCATCTGCGACGATATCTTCTCCGCGGCGAACTATCTCTGCTGCCTCGCGCACGGCATCGGCGAGCCGGACGATATCGACCATCTCGGCAACCGCCGCGTCCGCAGCGTGGGTGAGCTGCTGCAGAACCAGTTCCGCATCGGCTTCTCCCGCATGGAGCGCGTGATCCGCGAGCGCATGACGCTGCAGGATCTCGACATCGTCACGCCCCAGAGCCTCATCAACATCCGTCCCGTCACGGCGGCGATCAAGGAGTTCTTCGGCTCCAGCCCGCTGAGCCAGTTCATGGATCAGACGAACCCGCTGGCCGAGCTTACGCACAAGCGCCGTATCTCCGCGCTCGGCCCCGGCGGCCTGACCCGTGAGCGCGCCAACTTCGACGTGCGAGACGTTCACTACAGCCACTATGCGCGCCTCTGCCCGATCGAGACGCCCGAAGGTCCGAACATCGGCCTTATCAACTACCTGTCGTCTTATGCCCGTGTGAACGAGTACGGCTTCCTCATTACGCCGTACCGCCGCATCGACAAGGAGACCGGCGTCGTCACCAAGGAAGTCGTCTACATGACGGCGGACGTGGAAGACCAGTACATCATGGCCATGGCGACCGAGCCGCTCGACGAGCAGGGAAGACTCATCAATAAGCGTGTCACCTGCCGCCACCGCGACGAGATCATCGACGTGGACCGCGAGAAGGTCGACTTCATGGACGTGTCCCCGCGCATGATGATCTCCATCGCCACCGCGATGATCCCGTTCCTCGAAAACGACGACGCGAACCGTGCTCTGATGGGCGCGAACATGCAGCGTCAGGCCGTTCCTCTGATGACGACCCAGCAGCCCATCGTTGCCACCGGCATCGAGCACCGCTGCGCGGTCGACTCCGGCGTCGTCGTCCTCGCCGAGGGCGAAGGCACCGTCACCCGCGTGAGCGCGGACAGCATCACCGTCCGCTATGACAGCGGCGAGAGCAAGGACTACAAGCTCATCAAGTTCTCCCGCAGCAACCAGGGCACCTGCTTCAATCAGCGCCCGATCGTCAAGGTCGGCGAGCGCGTGAAGGAAGGCGACGTCATCGCCGACGGCCCCTCCACCTCGCAGGGCGAGATCAGCCTCGGCAAGAACGTGCTCGTAGGCTTCACCACCTGGGAAGGCTACAACTACGAGGACGCCGTTCTCCTCAACGAGCGCCTTGTCATGGACGACGTTTACACCTCCATCCATGTGGAAGAGTATGAGTGCGACGCCCGCGATACCAAGCTCGGGCCCGAGGAGATCACCCGCGATATCCCCGGCGTCGGCGATGACGCTCTCAAATACCTCGACGAGCGCGGCATCATCTGCGTCGGCGCCGAGGTCCGCAGCGGCGATATTCTCGTCGGCAAGGTCACGCCCAAGGGCGAGACTGACCTCACTGCCGAGGAGCGCCTGCTCCGCGCCATTTTCGGCGAGAAAGCCCGCGAAGTGCGCGACACCTCGCTGAAGGTCCCGCACGGCGAGAGCGGCATCATCGTCGATGTCAAAGTGTTCACCCGCGAAAACGGCGACGAAATGTCCCCCGGCGTCAATCAGGTCGTCCGCGTGTATATTGCGCAGAAGCGCAAGATCTCCGTCGGCGACAAGATGGCCGGCCGCCACGGCAACAAGGGCGTCGTTTCCCGCATCCTGCCGCGTGAGGATATGCCGTACCTGCCGGACGGCACCCCGCTCGACATCGTGCTGAACCCGCTGGGCGTCCCGTCCCGTATGAACATCGGACAGGTCCTCGAAGTCCACCTGGGCTACGCCGCGCAGGCGCTCGGCTGGAAGGTCGCCACGCCGATCTTCAACGGCGCGAACGAGACCGCCATCCGCGAAACGCTCCGCGAGGCCGGACTCCGCGAGGACGGCAAGAGCGTGCTGTACGACGGCCGCACCGGCGAAAAGTTCGACAACGACGTCACCGTCGGCTGGGTCTACTTCCTCAAGCTGCACCACCTCGTTGACGATAAGATCCACGCCCGCTCCACCGGCCCGTACAGCCTCGTTACGCAGCAGCCGCTCGGCGGCAAGGCGCAGTTCGGCGGCCAGCGCTTCGGCGAAATGGAAGTCTGGGCGCTCGAAGCCTACGGCGCGGCGCACACACTGCAGGAGATTCTGACCGTCAAGTCCGACGACGTTACCGGCCGTGTCCGCACGTACGAGAGCATCGTCAAGGGTCACAACATCCCGCAGCCCGGCGTGCCGGAATCGTTCAAGGTTCTGGTCAAGGAACTCCAGTCCCTGTGTCTGGACATCAAGGTCCTCGACAAGGACGGACAGGAGATCGAACTCAAGGAAGACGACGAGGACGATTACATCCCCGGCATGCGCGACGATTACCGCGCGAGCGAGGAAGACTTCAGCGACGCCGGATTCAGCATTGACCGCAGTCAGTCGGTGTTCGGCGACGAGCCGGAGAACGAAAAGTCCTTCGGCGACGACGATACGGATGAAGTGGAGGAGAGAGAATAATGAGCTACACCCCGTTTGACGCCATTCAGATCGGCATTGCTTCTCCCGAAATGATCCTTTCCTGGTCCCATGGCGAAGTCAAAAAGCCGGAGACCATCAACTACCGCACGCTCAAGCCCGAGCGCGACGGCCTTTTCTGCGAGCGCATTTTCGGGCCCACGAAGGACTGGGAATGCCACTGCGGAAAGTATAAGAAGATCCGCTACAAGGGCAAAATCTGCGACCGCTGCGGCGTCGAGATCACCAAGAGCAAGGTTCGCCGCGAGCGCATGGGCCACATTGAACTGGCCGCGCCCGTGAGCCACATCTGGTATTTCAAGGGCATCCCGTCCCGCATGGGCCTGCTGCTCGACATGACGCCGCACACCCTTGAGAAAGTCCTGTACTTTGCCTCTTATATCGTCACCGATCCCGGCTCCACGCCGCTCAAGCGCTGCGATCTTCTCTCCGAGAAGGAATACCGCGATATGCGCGAGAAGTACGAGGACGATTTCCAGGCGGGCATGGGCGCCGAGGCGATCAAGAAGCTGCTCGAGGAGATCGACTGCGAGCAGCTCTCCCACGACCTCCGCGAGGAACTGAAGTCCGCTTCCGGCCAGAAAAAAGCGAAGATCGTCAAGCGTCTTGAAGTCGTTGAGGCGTTCCGTCAGTCCGGCAACAAGCCCTCGTGGATGATCATCGACATTCTCCCGGTCATTCCGCCGGAGATCCGCCCGATGGTCCAGCTCGACGGCGGCCGCTTCGCGACGAGCGACCTGAACGACCTGTACCGCCGCGTCATCAACCGCAACAACCGTCTCAAGCGCCTCATCCAGCTCAGCGCCCCAGACATCATCGTGCGCAACGAAAAGCGCATGCTGCAGGAGGCGGTGGACTCCCTTATCGATAACGGCCGCCGCGGCCGCGCCGTCACCGGCGCGAACTCCCGCGCGCTCAAGTCTCTGAGCGACATGCTCAAGGGCAAGCAGGGCCGCTTCCGCCAGAACCTGCTTGGCAAGCGTGTTGACTACTCCGGCCGAAGCGTTATCGTCGTCGGACCGGAACTCAAGATGTACCAGTGCGGCGTGCCGAAGGAAATGGCCATCGAGCTCTTCCGCCCGTTCGTGATGAAGAAGCTCGTCGAGGACGGCGTCGCCAACAACATCAAATCCGCCAAGAAGATGGTGGACCGTCAGAAGCCCGAGGTCTGGGACGCTCTCGATGTTGTCATCAAGGAGCACCCGGTTCTGCTCAACCGCGCGCCGACGCTGCACCGTCTGGGCATTCAGGCGTTCGAGCCGGTGCTCGTTGAGGGCCGCGCTCTCAAGCTGCACCCGCTGGCCTGCACCGCCTACAACGCCGACTTTGACGGCGACCAGATGGCGATCCACGTTCCTCTGAGCGCTGAGGCGCAGGCGGAAGCCCGCATTCTCATGCTCTCGGTCAACAACCTCCTGCGCCCGCAGGACGGCCACCCGCACTCCATCCCGACGCAGGATATGGTCCTCGGCTCCTACTACCTCACCTATGTGCGCGAGGAAGAGGGCACCGGCATGGCGTTCAGCACCCCCGAGGAAGCGCTCATGGCGTATCAGGCGGGCGCCGTCACGCTCCACAGCCCCATCAAGGTCCGCGTGACCAAGACCATCGACGGCGTGGAAAAGTACAAGACCGTCGAAACGACCGTCGGCCGCATCATCTTCAACGAGCCCATCCCGCAGGATCTCGGCTTTGTGGATCGTACCGATCCCGAGCATGCGTTCGATTACGAGGTCGGCTTCCGCGTCGATAAGAAAAAGCTCGGCGAAATCATCGACCGCTGCATCCAGAAGCACGGCTTCACCATTTCCGCCGAAGTGCTCGACAGCATCAAGGCGCAGGGCTACAAGTTCTCCACCCGCAGCGGCATGACCATCTCCATCGCGGACATGGTCGTCCCCGAGGCGAAAAAGGAAAAGATCGCCGAGACCGAGAAGAAGGTCCTCGCGATCGAAAAGCAGTACAGGCGCGGTCTTATCACCAACGACGAACGCTACCGCATGGTCGTCGCCGAGTGGGAAAGAACGACCGGCGAAGTCGCCAAGGCCCTGATGGACAACCTCGACGAGTTCAACCCCATCAACATCATGGCGACGTCCGGCGCCCGAGGCAGCGCCAACCAGATCCGTCAGCTCGCCGGTATGCGCGGCCTGATGGCGAACACCGCCGGTAAGACCATCGAGATCCCCATCAAGGCGAATTTCCGCGAAGGTCTGAGCGTTCTCGAGTACTTCATCTCCACCCGCGGCGCCCGAAAGGGCATGGCCGATACGGCGCTTCGTACCGCCGACTCCGGTTATCTGACCCGCCGAATGGTCGATGTCAGCCAGGACGTCATCATCCGCGAGCCGGACTGCGGCACGACCGAGGGCGTGCCCGCCACGGCGATCGACAGCCGCGGCTACGCCGTATTTACGCTCGATCCCGAGGATCCGAAGTACGACGAGTATATCCACTCCTTCGGCGAGAACATCCATGGCCGCTTCCCGGCCAAGCCCGTCGTCGATCCCAAGACCGGCGAGGTGCTGTTCGATACGGATCACCTGCTCATGTCCGGCGATGCAAAATTCCTCGCCGCCCACGGCGTCGCGAGCGTTGAGGTTCGCAGCGTTCTCTCCTGCGAATCGCGCTGCGGCGTATGCGCCCGCTGCTACGGCATGAACCTTGCCACCGGCAAGCCGGTCAATTCCGGCGAAGCCGTCGGCGTCATCGCCGCGCAGTCCATCGGCGAGCCCGGCACGCAGCTTACCATGCGTACGTTCCACAGCGGCGGCGTCGCCGGTGACGACATCACGCAGGGTCTGCCGCGAGTCGAAGAGCTTTTCGAGGCGCGCAAGCCCAAGAAGATGGCCGTGCTCAGCGAGATCAGCGGCACGCTCACGATCGAGGAAGCCCGCAAGAACATGATGGCGCTCACCGTCACCAATGCCGAGCAGGGCGAGACCCGTGTGTATCAGGTCCCCGTTGGCGCCGGCATCATCGTGCAGAACGGCGACCATATCGAACAGGGACAGGAGCTGACCCGCGGCGCGCTCAGCCCGCACGATGTGCTCCGCATCCGCGGCGTGAACGACGACGAGTTCGGCCGCCCGGGCGTGCGCAACTATCTGGTGCAGGAAGTCCAGAAGGTGTACCGTCAGCAGGGCGTCGATATCAACAACAAGCACATCGAAGTCATTGTCCGCCAGATGATGCGCAAGGTCCGCATCGAGGATGCCGGCAGCACCGATCTGCTCTCCGGCTCCACCGTCGACGTCAACGAGCTCAAGGATGCCAACAAGGCGATCCAGGCGCGCATCGACGCCGGGGAAGAGGGACTCACTCTCGCCGCCGGCACGCCGATCCTGCTCGGCATCACAAAGGCGTCGCTCGCAACCGACAGCTGGATGTCCGCCGCGTCCTTCCAGGAGACGACCAAAGTACTCACCGAGGCCGCCATCAAGGGCAAGGTCGACCACCTGGTCGGTCTGAAGGAAAACGTCATCATCGGCAAGCTCATCCCGGCCGGCTCCGGTCTGGACATGTACCGCAACTTTGAAATGAAGACGGACGAGTCCATCGAGGATGAAGCCGACTACGTCGACCTCTCTGAGCTCAAAAAGCTCACCAACGCGCTTTAATCCGAATAAATTCCGGAGTGATCCTTCACTCCGGAATTTTTCTGATCTTTGATGACTGCGGAGTGAAATTTTTTGCTCGGAAAAATTACAGAATTTTCTTGACTATTCTTGTGCAATCTGTTAGAATCAGAAAACGTGTGGGCGCGCGCCCGCACGAGAGCATTTTTTTGAGGAAAGGAGGAAAATCATGCCCACATTTAACCAGCTTGTCCGTAAGGGAAGAGAGCAGGTGACCTACAAGTCCACCTCTCCTGCCATGCAGAAAGGCCTGAACACTCTGAAGAACCGCGAGACCGACCAGTCTTCTCCCCAGAAGCGCGGCGTCTGCACCGCTGTGCGTACCTCGACTCCTAAGAAGCCGAACTCCGCTCTGCGTAAGATCGCCCGTGTCCGTCTCACCAACGGTTACGAAGTGACCGCCTACATTCCCGGTGTCGGCCACAACCTGCAGGAGCACTCCGTCGTTATGATTCGCGGCGGCCGTGTCAAGGACCTGCCCGGTGTCCGTTACCACATCATCCGCGGCACTCTCGATTCCCAGGGCGTCAATGGCCGCTGCCAGTCCCGCTCTAAGTACGGCGCCAAGAGACCCAAGGCGGGTAAGAAGTAAGCGAAACCCCCAACAGTGTCCTGTTGGTTATTGATATATTTTATTTATATGATAACCTTTTGGACACAGCGGCGGCAGAGCGCTGCCGTCGAGTACCTTTGAGATCATTTCATAATGAAGGAGGGAAGCAAAGTGCCCAGAAGAGGTAACGTTCCCAAAAGAGAAATCTTGCCGGATCCCGTATACAACAGCGTTCTGGTGACCAAGCTCATCAACGGTGTTATGCTGGATGGCAAAAAAGGCGTGTCCCAGAAGGTGGTTTACGACGCCTTTGACCTGATCCAGAAGAAGCTGGATCGCAATCCGCTTGAGGTGTTTACCGAAGCTCTCAACAACATCATGCCGGCTCTGGAAGTCAAGGCCCGCCGTGTCGGTGGCGCCACCTACCAGGTGCCTATCGAGGTTCGTCCGGAGCGTCGTCAGACCCTCGGTCTCCGCTGGCTGGTCGGCTACTCCCGCAAGCGCAGTGAAAAGACTATGAAGGAGCGTCTCGCCAACGAGATCATGGACGCCGTGAACAACACCGGCGCCTCCGTCAAGAAGCGCGAGGATACGCACAAGATGGCCGAGTCCAACAAGGCCTTCGCCCACTATCGTTGGTAATTTCAGCAAAGGTAGAGATTTATGCCCAGATCATATTCACTTGAAAAAACCAGAAACATCGGCATCATGGCGCACATTGATGCGGGTAAGACGACGACTACCGAGCGTATTCTCTTCTATACCGGCGTCAACTACAAAATCGGCGAGACCCATGAAGGCAACGCCACGATGGACTGGATGGTGCAGGAGCAGGAGCGCGGTATCACCATCACGAGCGCGGCTACCACCTGCTTCTGGAAGGATACGCGCATCAACATCATCGATACGCCGGGCCATGTCGACTTCACCGCCGAGGTGGAGCGCTGCCTGCGCGTGCTGGACGGCTGCGTGACCGTCCTCTGCGCCAAGGGCGGTGTCGAGCCCCAGACGGAAACGGTGTGGCGTCAGGCGGACCATTACAATGTTCCGCGCATGATCTACGTCAATAAGATGGATATTACCGGCGCCGACTTCTACAACGTCATGGACATGATCTATGACCGTCTGAAGGCGAATGCCGTGCCCATCCAGCTGCCCATCGGAAAGGAATCCGACTTCCGTGGGATCATCGATCTCATCGACATGGATTCCGTCGTGTTCTACGACGATCTGGGTAAGGATATGCGCGTGGAGCCCATCCCCGAGGACATGGCGGATCTTGCCGCCGAGTACCGGGAAAAGCTCATCGATGCCGTATCTCTCTTTGACGATGAGATCGCGGAGATGTATCTGGAAGGCGAGGAAATCCCCGCCGACCGTCTGCGCTCGGTCATCCGCAAGGCGACCGTCAGCGGCAGCATGGTTCCCGTCCTCTGCGGTACGTCGTACAAGAACAAAGGCGTGCAGAAGCTGCTCGATGCCGTTGTCGATTTCCTGCCCTCTCCGCTGGATGTTCCGCCCGTTGTCGGCGTGAACCCCAAGACGGACGAAGAGGTCACTCTCCCCGCGGACGTGAACGGCCCCTTTGCCGGTCTCGTCTTCAAGGTGATGACGGACCCGTTCGTCGGACGTCTGGCGTTCATCCGTGTCTACTCCGGCTCCATTAAGGCCGGCGAAACGGCGATTAACACCGTCCGCGGCCAGCGCGAGCGTCTCGGCCGTCTGCTGCACATGCACGCGAACCATCGTGAGGACATCGACGCTGTGTACGCCGGTGAGATCGCCGCTATTGTGGGTTTGAAAAACACCCGCACGGGCGATACTCTCTGCGACGACAAGCATCCCATCGTTCTCGAATCGATGGAATTCCCCGAACCCGTTATCCGCGTTGCCATCGAGCCCAAGACCAAAGCCGGTCAGGAAAAGATGGCGATCGCGCTCTCCAAGCTGAGCGAGGAAGACCCCACCTTCAAGACCTATACGGACGAGGAGACGGGCCAGACCATTATCGCCGGCATGGGCGAGCTCCATCTCGAGATTATCGTGGATCGTCTGCTCCGCGAGTTCAAGGTCGAGGCAAACGTCGGCAAGCCGCAGGTTTCCTACAAAGAGACCATCCGCGGCACCGCTACGGTCGACATGCGCTATGCGCGTCAGTCCGGCGGCAAGGGCCAGTTTGCGCAGGCCAAGATCCAGATCGAGCCGAACCCGGGCAAGGGTTACGAGTTCATCAACGCCGTCACCGGCGGCGCCATCCCGAAGGAGTATATCCCCAGCGTCGATCAGGGCATCCAGGGCGCTATGGCGTCCGGTGTTCTCGCCGGTTATCCGGTCGTCGACGTGAAGGTCACCCTTCTCGACGGCAGCTACCATGAGGTCGACTCGAGCGAAATGGCGTTCAAGATCTGCGGCAGCATGGCCTTTAAGGAGGCCGCGCAGAAAGCCGGTCCGACGCTGCTTGAGCCCATCATGAAGGTCGTTGTCACGACGCCCGATCAGTATATGGGCGACGTTATCGGCGATCTCAACTCGCGCCGCGGTCAGGTCGTCGGAACGGACATCCGCAACGGCGCTGCGATCGTCACGGCGGAGGTGCCGCTCGCTTCCATGTTTGGCTATTCGACCGATCTGCGCTCCAAAACGCAGGGCCGTGCCAACTACAGCATGGAGCCGCACACCTATGTCGAGCTTCCGAAGAGCCTCCAGGAGAGCATCATCGGCAAGCGCGGCAACAACGCCTGATTTTAGGTGTTGCAAAATAAGCAAAGTTCCTGTAGAATAAATCCAAACCAAAATTTAAATTTTTGCTATTAGGAGGATGTTTCCATGGCTAAGCAAATGTTCAACCGCAGCAAGCCCCATGTGAATATCGGTACCATCGGCCACATCGACCATGGTAAGACCACCCTGACCGCCGCCATCACCAAGACCCTCGCGATGGCCGACCCCAACGCCGCTTCTTTCGTTGACTACGCCTCCATCGACAAGGCGCCCGAAGAGCGCGAGCGCGGCATCACCATCAACACTGCCCACGTTGAGTACCAGACGTTTGACCGCATCGGCTCTCACGGCGCCACCAAGGGTGTGCAGATCCAGGGCCGTCACTACGCCCACGTCGACTGCCCGGGCCACGCCGACTATATCAAGAACATGATCACCGGCGCCGCTCAGATGGACGGCGGCATCCTCGTCATCGCCGCTTCCGACGGCCCGATGGCTCAGACCCGTGAGCACCTGCTGCTCGCCCGTCAGGTTAACGTTCCCTACATTCTCGTTTTCCTGAACAAGTGCGACCAGGTTGACGACCCCGAGCTGCTCGAGCTCGTTGAGATGGAAGTCCGTGAGCTGCTCGACAAGTACGACTTCCCCGGCGACGACACCCCGATCATCAAGGGTTCCGCTCTGAACGCTCTGGCCTCCGAGTCCACCGATCCCAACGCCCCCGAGTATGACTGCATCTGGGAGCTCATGGAAGCTGTTGACACCTGGATCAAGACCCCCGACCGTAAGGCTGACCTGCCCTTCCTGATGCCCATCGAGGACGTGTTCACCATCACCGGTCGCGGCACCGTCGTTACGGGCCGTGTCGAGCGTGGTACCGTCAAGGTCGGCGACAAGGTCGAGATCGTCGGTCTCGAGGACGATATCAAGGAATCCGTCGTTACCGGCACCGAGATGTTCCACAAGACCCTGGAGTACGCCGAGGCTGGCGACAACGTCGGCTGCCTGCTCCGCGGCATCACCAAGAAGGAAGTCGAGCGCGGCCAGGTTCTCGCTGCTCCGAAGTCCATCAAGCCCCTGCGCAAGTTCAAGGGCCAGGTGTACGTCCTCTCCAAGGAAGAGGGCGGCCGTCACACCCCGTTCTTCAACAACTACCGTCCCCAGTTCTACTTCCGTACCACCGACGTTACCGGCGTCATCACCCTTCCCGAAGGCGTTGAGATGTGCATGCCCGGCGACAACGTTGACATGGACGTCGAACTGATCACCCCGATCGCCATCGAGAACGGCCTCCGCTTCGCTATCCGCGAGGGCGGCCGTACCGTCGGCTCCGGTGTTGTCATCGGCATCAACGAGTAATTCGCTTTTCGTAAACAAAAATGGCTGGCAGCTTTGCTGTCAGCCATTTTGTACATCTTGAAGCTTTAACGCAGCGCCGTCATAAACCCGGTGAAAGACGTGGAATGCACGTCGCCGCCGACCAGTTCCGACCGGTACACATAGAGCGAGGCGTCCGCTTCCTCCGCGTCGGGATGGTTCGTGATCCGATAGGTGTAGAGCGTCAGCTTTTTCCCGGCGTATTCCTCCAGATCAAATCCCTGCTGGCGCTGCAGTTCGTTGTACTGCGTCAAAACATCCGGAAAATCCTTCGGCATCGTGATCTCCTGCTCAAGGATCGGCGTCGGCTCGACCTCCCAGCCGAGCGACTGCAGATAGGCGATCCGCTCTTCGTTCGTTCCGGCGCGGATCGCTGTATCCGCGCTGCGCCGTCCGAGCGCTCCGGCGAGGAGAATCATCGCCGCGGCGAGCACGCCGAACAGTATCACCTTCACAGCGCCTTTCCGGCGTGCCGGTGTAGTTTTTCGCATCGTAAATCACCCCCGATCCAATGTATGGAAGAAAGGAAAGCAATATGCCGCTCGTCCGTCTTGACAAGATCCTCACCGATACCGGTCTCTGCTCGCGCAGTCAGGCGCGGGAGATCATCCGCCGCGGACGCGCGGCCGTAAACGGAACGCCGTGCGCCGACCCCGCGGAGAAGTTCGACCCTGAAGCCGTCTCTCTCACCGTTGACGGCGAGCCGATCGACGGGCCGGGACATATCTATATCATGCTCAATAAGCCGGCCGGCGTGCTGACGGCCACGCGCGACCCGCGCAAGCCGACGGTCGTAGACGCCATGCCGGGGGAATGGAAGCGGCGGGGCCTTTTTCCGGTCGGACGGCTGGACAAGGATACGACCGGCCTGCTTCTTCTGACGGATGACGGAACCTTTGCCCATAAGGTCATCTCGCCGAAAAGCCATGTGAGCAAGCTTTATGAGGCTGTGGTGGACGGAACGCCGTGCGAGGCGGATTTCGCCGCCTTCCGCGAAGGGATCGTGCTGCGTGACGGTACGCAGTGTCTTCCTGCGGAGCTCATCGATCTCGGCGGCGGGCGTGTGCAGGTTGAAGTGTTTGAAGGAAAGTACCACCAGGTAAAACGCATGCTCGGCTCGCGGCAGATGAGCGTATTGCAGCTCAAACGCCTGCGCATCGGCGGCCTGTGGCTCGACGGCTCGCTCGCGGAAGGGGAGTACCGCCGCTTGACGCCGGAGGAGATCGAGAAGATACGGCCGGACATTCTGTCGAAATGACGAACGCCCTATTTTCGGTTTTTGCGTGAAAATGTCGTTATATCATACAAAACCGTCCGGCGGATTTTTATAAATCTGCTTTGATTTGATTAAGTGTAAAAAAAATTTACAAGTTGTAAAGAATTAGCTATTGAAATTTGCACAGAAATCATTTATTATGAAAATTACCTAAAAATGCCCTAAGTTTTTTGATGAGCATTTTCGTATAGAAAGATGGGGGAGGCAGACGTTATGTCCAGCAGGATTTTCCAGAGCATCATCATCCAGATGAAGGATGCCACCGACCGGTGCATCGGCGTTGTGGACGATCAGGGAGTCGTTGCCGCGTGCAGCGAGCTTTCCATGATCGGCACGAAGCTCGATGATTTTCACGGCGGCTTCGGCGATTATCCCGATCAGATCTTCACGTCCAATTTCCGCACATATAAGCCCGTCGGCGGGCTGAGCACGCGGCTGGATTATGCCGTCTTTGTGGACGGCCATGACGCCACGGCGCGCTGCGTGTGCATCCTTGCCTCGGTCGCTTTTCAGGAGGCAAAGATCAATTACGAGGAAAAGCACAACAAGACGATCTTCGTCAAGAACATCATCTCCGACAATATCCTGCCGGGAGATATCTACGTCCGCGCCAAAGAGCTGCACTTTGCTACGGACGTACCCCGTGCCGTTCTGCTGATCCGCCAGACGGAGCGCACCGATATGGCCGCGCTCGAAGCCATTTCCAACATGTTCCCCGACCGGCAGAAGGACTTCGTCCTCAGTATCAACGAGACGGATCTCATCCTCATCAAGGAGCTGACCGGTCCCGCGGACAGCAACAAGGAAGTTTACGAGATCGCTGAGGAGATTGAGAAAAAGCTGCACGACGATCTCAATCTCAAGTGTGTCATCGGCATCGGCACGACGGCGAAGCATCTCCGCGTTCTCGCGGACAAGTACAAGGAAGCGCAGGTCGCCATCGAGGTCGGCAAGGTGTTTGATACGGAGAAATCCATCATCCACTACGATAACCTCGGCATCGGCCGTCTCATCTATCAGCTTCCCACGACACTCTGTGAAATGTTCCTGAGCGAAGTGTTCAAGAAAAACCCGATCGAGGCGCTCGATCAGGAAACGCTCTACACGATCAACAAGTTCTTCGAGAACAACCTGAACGTGTCCGAAACCTCCCGTAAGCTGTTTGTCCACCGCAACACGCTGGTGTACCGTCTTGAAAAGATCAAGAAGCTGACGGGACTTGATTTGCGTGAGTTCGACCACGCCATCATCTTCAAGGTGGCGCTCATGGTCAAAAAATACCTGAACTCTCAGAACGGGGAATACTGATCCCCGGCTCTGACGCGGAGATTGATTTATGGTACTTCTTAAGGATGTCAAAATGAAATACCCCGGCAGCAGTGCGGAGACGCTGCGGGACATTGATCTCACCATTCAGGACGGTGAGTTCGTGTTCCTTGTCGGCCCGTCTGGCTCTGGGAAAACCACGATCATCAAGCTGCTGACCGGCGAGATCCGCGCCACCGGCGGCCAGATCGAGGTCAACGGCTTTGATCTGCGCACGATGAAACGGCGGAACCTGCCCAAGCTGCGCCGCTCGCTCGGCGTAATCTTCCAGGACTACCGGCTCATCAAGGATATGACGGTGTATGAAAACGTCGCGTTTGCGATGCGCGTGATCGGCGCTTCCAACCGCGAGATCAAAAAGCGCGTGCCGTATGTGCTCGACCTTGTCGATCTTTCGGGCCGCGAGGACCGCTACCCGCGGGAGCTCTCCGGCGGCGAGCAGCAGCGCGTGGCGATCGCGCGCGCTCTCGTGAACTCTCCGGACATGATCATTGCCGACGAGCCGACCGGCAACCTCGACCCCGCCAGAAGTCTCGAGATCATGCTGCTCTTCCAGAAGATCAACGAGCTGGGAACGACGGTGCTGATCGTGACGCACGAAAAGGAGCTTGTCAACGCCTTTTCCAAGCGCGTTGTGTCGCTGAGCGACGGTTGCCTCATCAGCGACGGAATGGATGGGTATTACGGCTATGAGTCTTAACAGAATCACATATCTCTTTAAGGAAGGATTGCGCGGCGTATTTTCGCACGGCTTCCGTTCGTTCGCTTCCGTCACGGTCATTGCCGCGTGCCTCATCATCATGGGGAGCTTCGGCCTTGTGGCGGTGAACGTGGATAATCTCATCGGCAATATGGAAGAAGACAGCCAGATCCTCGCCTTTGTGGATGAGTCTCTCTCCGACAGCGACGCGCTTTCTATCGAAGGCGCGATCCGCGGCATCCCTAACGTCCGGGACGTGCAGTTCATCTCCCGTGAAGAAGCCATGGAAAATTACAAAAACACCTATGGCGACAGCACGGTGTTTGAAAATCTGGACGCGAGCGTGTTCCGCAACCGCTATGTGATCCGGCTGAATGATATCACGCTCATGCGTGATACCGCTGATACGGTTGACGCGGTCAACGGTGTGGCGGATGTCAACGCTCCTGTCTCGATCGCGGAGGGCTTTATCGCGGTGCGAAACGTTGTGAGCGTTATTACGGCGATCCTGATCGTCATTCTGCTCGTGGTTTCCGTTTTCATGATGTCCAACACCATCAAGCTCGCAACGTTCACGCGGCGCGATGAGATCGCTGTTATGAAAATGGTCGGAGCAAGCAACAGCTTCATCCGCACGCCGTTCGTTGTGGAAGGCCTGATCCTCGGCCTGCTCGGCTCCGGCATCGCTTTCCTGCTGCAGTGGGCGGTGTACAACTTCATTGTGCAGAAGATCTCGGTATCCATCGCGGCAAGTCTCATCCAGGTCATGCCGTTCTCTCTGCTGATGACGCCGCTGCTGATCGTGTTTCTTGCTATCGGCATTCTCGTCGGCGCGTTCGGCGGAGCCATGGCGATCCGCAACTATCTGAAGGTTTGATCCTTCCCGGACTTTTGTACTTACTATGAAAAACATCAAGAAATCCCTTCGTTCTGTTTTCTGCGCTCTTCTCGCCGCGGCGGCTCTTGCCGCATCGCTGCCGGCGTATGCCGTTTCCCAGGCGGAGATCGACGATCTCCAGAAAAAGCTTGACGCTCTTGAGCAGCAGGCGCAGGAACAGCAGGACGTCATCAACGATCTCACTAGCCAGAAGGCCCGCTTCATCACCCGCAAGCTCGCGCTCGATAACAAAATCGAGATCAACCGCCAGATGATCGAGCTGATCGGTGAACAGATCGAGATCTACGATGAGATCATCGCCGAAAAACAGGCGGAGCTTGACAAGGCTCTCGAAAAGGAAACGACGCAGACCGAACTTCTCCGTTCCCGCATCCGCGCCATGGAGGAGAACAGCACCTATTCCTACGCGAGCTTTATCTTTGATTCCTCCAGCGTGACCGAGCTTCTTTCCCGCATCGGCGATGTCAACGACATCATGCACTACGACAAAACTCTGGAAGAGGAGTACATGGCGGCGCGCGAGGATGTTGAGTCCATCAAGAAGAGCTACGAGGAGGCCCGTCACGAGCAGGAGCTCCTCCAGAAGGAACTGGACACCAAGCAGGCCGAGCTGGATGCGCAGGTAGAAGCGGCATACACCATGATCGCCGATATCGAGACCCTTTCCGACGACGCGCAGGCGGAATACGATGCCATCGCCGAAGAGGAAGCCAAGGCGGAGGAGACGCTGCAGGAAGCCATCCGCAAGCGCGCCGCGGAACAAGCGAAGTACAACCAGAATAATAACAGCAATAATGGCGGCGGCGGAAACTCCGGCGGCAGCGGCGGCAATTCCGGCGGCGGAAGCTCCGGCGGCGGTTCGGCGACGAGCCTTTCCAATCTTCAGTGGCCGGTGCCGAGCTGCACGCTCATCACCTCCCGCTTCGGCTACCGCGTTGCGCCGACGACCGGCGCGAGCACATACCACGGCGGTCTGGATATCGGCGCGGGCATGGGCGCGTCCATTGTGGCGGCCGGTGCGGGCGACGTTATTTACGCCGGCGCGAACGGCGGCTACGGCAACTGCGTCATGATCGACCACGGCAACGGCGTCGTCACGGTGTATGCGCATATGAGCTCCATCGGCGTGAGCTATGGGCAGTATGTCACCGCCGGACAGTATGTCGGCGCGGTCGGCTCGACCGGTGTTTCCACCGGCCCGCACTGCCACTTTGAGATCCGCATCAACGGCGCACAGACCGATCCGGCGGCGTACTTCTCCGGACTTTCCTATTGGAACTGCTGATTTTCCCTTACGGGATCAAAGGAGCCTATGAAACGTAACAAATTACAGAAAACCGTTTTTTCCGTGATTTGCATCGTGCTGGCGGTCATCATGATGCTTTCACTCGTCATCACCGTTCTTCCGGCGCACGCCGTGGACGAGACCGATCTCGAGCGGCTGGCGGAAAAACGTGCGCAGCTTGAAGAGCAGCTCATGGAACAGGAGCAGGTCATACAGGGGCTTACGGAGAACCAGACGCTGATCGTGTTCCGCAAAGCGGCGCTTGATAAGCAGATCTCGCTCAACCGGGAGACGATCGCGCTCATTGAAGAGCAGATCGCCGTTTATCAGGAACTCATTGACCGCAAGGAAGAGGAGCTCTCCGCGGCGACCGCCGCGGAGACCGAGCAGACGGCGCTGCTGCGCGAGCGCATCCGCTCCATGGAGGAAAACGACAGCTACTCGTATCTCGCCTTCATTTTTGAGGCGAACAGCGTGCCGGAGATCCTCTCGCGCATCGCGGACGTGAACGATATCATGCACTATGACCGCGAGCTCGAAAAATCCTTGCAGCAAAGCCGCGAGGACGTGGAGACGATCAAGCGCGAATATGAGGAAGCCAAGGCCGAGCAGGACGCCGTGAACGAAGAGCTCATCGCCCGCCGCGACCAGCTCAGTGCGCAGGTCACCGCGGCCTGTGAACTCATCGCCAACCTTGACGAGCTTTCGCAGAATGCGCAGGCGGAATACGACGCCATTGCGCTGGCCGAGGACGAGGCGATGCAGGAGCTTTTGAAGGCCATGCAGGAATACGCCGCGCAGCAGGCGGCGCAGAGAACATCGTACAGCGGCTCGACCGGCGGCGGAAGCACGTCCTCCGGAACGGCATCCTCCGGCGCGGGTACGTCCGGCACCGGCGGAGCGTATGGGAATACTTCCAACGCCTCCGGCGCCTACAACGGTACCTTTATCTGGCCGGTGGACAGCACGTACATCACCTCGCGCTACGGCGAGCGCTCCGCGCCTACTGCAGGAGCTTCCACAAACCACAAGGCGATCGATATTGGCGCAAAGTCCGGCGATCCGATCTATGCCGCTGCCGACGGGCAGGTCGCTTCCGCGACTTACAACAACGGTCTCGGCTACTATGTCAGCATCGAGCACGACGGGGAGACCGCGACGCGCTATTCCCATATGACGAACTTCATCGTGCAGCCGGGCGAGCATGTCAAGCAGGGCCAGATCATCGGCTATGTCGGCGAGAGCGGCATTGCCACCGGCAGCCACTTGGACTATGCCGTCATCAAAAACGGGCAGCAGGTCGATCCCATGCAGTATTACGACGAAAGCACCGTTACCTATGATCCGACGGCCTGACCGCGGCGCCGAAAGAAAAAACATCCGAGGTATCAGCCTATGAAACGCGTACCGAAAATCGTCTGGTCACTGCTTGCGTGTGTGATATGCATCGTTGTCACCGCTGCTGCGTGCCTGATCCTTGCGGACAGCGGCGCGTCCTCCGATAAATATATGGAGGTCATCCGCGTGATCGAGACAACGTTCTACCAGCCGAAGGATACGTCCTCGCTGGAGGACGCCTCCGCGAGCGCCATGGTGGCCTCGCTGGGCGACCCGGCAAGCTACTATCTGCCTGCTTCCGAGTATGAGGAGTATAAACTCACGCTGACGAACCAGTATGTCGGCATCGGCGTGACCACGCAGTACAACGAAAATTACGGTTATCTGACCGTCCTTTCCGTAACGCCCGGCTCTCCGGCCGATCAGGCGCATGTGAAGGTCGGCAACATGATCGCCAGCGTGGACAGTATTGACGTATCCACCTACACTCCCGAACAGTTTGACGAGCTGCTGCGCAGCTACGACGCGAAGGAGACAGAGGCGGAGAAGTATTTTACGCTCCACCTTCTCAACACACAGGGAGGCAAGGCGGACGCGAAAATGAAGTGCGAGCTCATCTATGCCGAGCCGGTCGTCTATTACATTCTGGACAGCGACGCCAACAAGGCGAACAGCAGCTCCTCTGTCGGCTATCTCCGCATCCGTAACTTTGACGACAGCGCCGCCGCCAGCGTAAAAACGGCGGTCGCCGCGCTGCAGGATTCCGGAGCAACGAGCCTTATCATCGACGTGCGCGACAATACGAGCGGCAAACCTGCGGAAATGGCGGATGCGCTCGATTATTTCCTGCCGAAGGGCGATCTGTTCCTCCTGCGTGACCGCGACGGGAAGGAGACGACGTATTCGTCCGGCAGCTCGTATCTCAATATGCCGATGGTCGTTCTTGTCAACGAGAACACCACCTGCGCGGCGGAAGTGTTTGCCTGCATCATGCAGCAGGCGGGCGTGACGATCGTCGGGCGCCGGACGCCCGGCAGCGCGCAGAGCCAGGTGATCGTGGAGCTCTCCGACGGCAGCGCCGTTCGTCTCTCCAAATTCGAGTATCTCACGCCGGATAAAAAGAGCATGACCGACCTTGGCGGCGTCACGCCGGATATCGCGTCCTACCAGATCGAGGACAGCGATCTGGACGTGCAGCTCGAGGCGGCAAAGGACGCCCTGCATTAACGGCGTCCGCCCGCGAAAATTCTGCGGAAATCTACAAAGAAAGGACCAAAGTTCCGTCTTGACATGGGACGCCGGATTCCGTATAATAGCAGGACAAATTCCCGCACGGAGTTACTCTGTGCGGGATTTGCGAGCATGTAAGTATCGAAAGGAAGTTTAAACTATGTCCGTTGAAAGCCGTTACAGAATGAGCCAGGAGCGTCTGGAAGAGCTGAAAAAAGAGCTGGAATATCTTCAGACGGTTCGGGAAAAAGAAGTCTCCGAGCAGATCAAGGAGGCTCGTTCTTTCGGTGATTTGTCGGAGAACAGCGAATACGATGAAGCGAAGACCGAGCAGGGCAAGCTCTATTCCAAGATCGCCGAGATCAAGAACCTGATCGAAAACGCCGTCATTCTCGAAAACGTGCCGACCGGCAGCGCGATCTCCATGGGCAGCCGCGTGACCGTCCGCGAAGTGGGCGAGGAGGACGAAGAGACCTATGAGATCGTCGGCAGCCAGGAAGCCAACCCCATTCTCGGGCGTATTTCGGACGAATCCCCTCTTGGCCGCAGCCTGATGGGAAAGAAGAAAGGCGACCGGATCGAGTTTGAAGCCCCCGGCGGCGTTATCTACTACGAGATCCTCAACTGCGAAAACTGAACGTAAATTACAGATATAGGAGATTACTATGGCAGAGGAAACAAGGACCGGAGCGCCGGAGCTCTCTTTCAATGAACTGCTCCGCATCCGCCGTGAAAAGCTGACGAACCTGCAGGACGCAGGACGGGATCCCTTCGCGATCACCCGCTACGATGTTACCCACCACAGCGCGGAGATCCTTGCCGCCGGTGACGAGCTGGTCGGCAAAGAGGTGTCCGTGGCCGGGCGCATGATGGTCAAACGCATCATGGGCAAGGCGTCCTTCTGCAAAATTCAGGATAAGCAGGGCGTCATTCAGTGCTATGTCGCCCGCGATGATCTTGGGGAAGAAGCGTATGCCGAATTCAAGAAAATGGACATCGGCGATATCATCGGCGTCAAGGGCTTTGTGTTCCGCACAAAGACCGGCGAGATCACCATCCACACGAAGGAGCTCACGCTGCTCACCAAGTCTCTCAAGCCTCTGCCGGAGAAGTTCCACGGCCTGCAGGATACCGATGTGCGCTACCGCCAGCGGTATCTTGATCTGATCGTCAATCCCGAGGTGCGCGATACGTTTGTCAAGCGCTCGCAGATCCTGCGCGAGATCCGCCGTTTCCTTGATGACCGCGGGTTCATGGAGGTCGAGACCCCCATGCTCGTGCCGAATGCCGGCGGCGCGGCGGCGCGCCCGTTTGAGACGCATTACAACGCGCTCGACGTGGACGTCAAGCTCCGCATTTCGCTCGAGCTTTATCTCAAGCGCCTGATCGTCGGCGGTCTGGAGAGAGTCTATGAGATCGGCCGCGTGTTCCGCAACGAGGGCGTCGATACGCGCCACAACCCGGAATTCACGCTCATGGAGCTTTATCAGGCGTATACCGACTATAACGGCATGATGGATCTGACGGAGGACATGTTCCGTCATCTCGCCAAGGTCGTCTGCGGCAGCACGACGATCACCTATCAGGGCACCGAGATCGACCTCGGCAAGCCGTTTGAGCGTCTGACGATGATCGACGCCATCAAGAAGTATTCCGGCGTCGATTTTGATACCGTCAAGACTGTGGAAGAAGCGAAGGCGCTTGCCAAGGCGCACAACATCGCCTTTGAGGAGCGCCACTCCCGCGGCGATATCATCAACCTCTTCTTTGAAACGTATTGCGAGGAAAACCTCATCCAGCCGGTGTTCATCATGGATCACCCGGTGGAGATCAGCCCGCTCACGAAGAAGAAGCCCACCGACCCGACGAAGGTCGAGCGCTTTGAGCTCTTCATCTATGGCCGCGAAATGTGCAACGCCTATTCCGAGCTGAACGACCCCATCGACCAGCGCGCGCGCTTTGCCGCGCAGGACGCTCTGGCCGCCGCCGGCGACGCCGAGGCGAACCATACCGACGAGGACTTCCTCAACGCCCTGGAGATCGGCATGCCGCCCACGGGCGGCATCGGCTACGGCATCGACCGCCTTGTCATGCTGCTTACAGATTCCGCCGCCATCCGCGACGTACTGCTTTTCCCCACAATGAAACCTTTGGACTCCGACAAGAAGGTTTCCAAGGAAGTTTCGGCTCCTGCGGAGTCTACTCAGACGGCTCCCGTTGTGGAAGAAAAAATTGATTTTTCCAATGTTCAGATTGAGCCTTTGTTTGAGGATCAGGTCGATTTTGACACCTTCTCCAAGAGCGATTTCCGTGCCGTGAAGGTTAAGGAATGCGAAGCCGTGAAGAAGTCCAAAAAGCTCTTAAAGTTCGTTTTGGACGACGGAACCGGCACAGATAGGGTCATTTTGAGCGGAATTCACGAATATTATGAGCCGGAAGAACTGGTTGGAAAGACCTGCATTGCAATCACCAATCTGCCTCCGAGAGCGATGATGGGTATCGATTCCTGCGGTATGTTGATCTCTGCCGTGCATCACGAAAACGGCGAAGAAAAGTTGCATTTGCTGATGGTTGATTCTCACATTCCGGCAGGCGCAAAGCTCTATTGATTGCCCCTAAATTGTCGGTGCTTACGCCACAACTTACGCCAATTTACTCCGAGCTTACGCCAAAAATGCGTTTGAAATTCTGCGATTTCAGACAAGTTCCGATAGCATACGATAAGTTCATATGATTTAAGCCCGCTGATTTCGGTCAGCGGGCTTTTTCTATTTCTGCCCCTATTACATCCTCGTGATGTGATAGGGGCTTTTTTTGTCCCTGAAAGGCGGTCAGAAAAATTTTTTTGAAAAAATCCAAATTTGGTTCGTTCAAATGGAAAAAAATTTCCCAGTTGGTTAGTGAGGGCGAAAACCTCACGAACCTTGAAAATCGAATACACATTCAATAGGTACATTCCTGATCGGGGGTGAAAGCCCCAGCCGGATGAAGGTGCGCCACGAACTTCCTGCCCACAAGGGTTATCACGGAAAGCAAGGTTGGTAGCGATTTCGAACCATTCTGAAATATCCGCTTGCTACGGATAAGGCGATGAAACGATTCAGGGACAATGATACTTCCCTATGGGGCTGGCGGAGTACCCGGCAGAGGTGAGATTCCTATGAGTTCGGTCAGCAGCCGAACGCCTGTTGATTTCCTTTTACGCATTTGGGGGATGAGATCGAGTTAAATGCGACCACCAAAGCACAGGACTCCGCTTCCTGTGTTTTGGTGGATCAAGCGATCCAAATCTAACAAGAAGGAGGAAAAGCGAAATGCCAAACTGTAAAACCATTGCTATCTGCAATCAGAAAGGCGGCACAGGCAAAACGACCACAACGGTCAATTTGGGTGTCGGTCTTGCACGACTCGGTAAGAAGGTACTCCTTGTAGATGCCGACCCGCAGGGCGATCTCACGACTTGCCTTGGATGGCGAGATAATGACAGCCTTACGACGACCATTACCGATAAGCTATCCGGGGTTATCCGTGAGGATCATTCAGACCCGCAAAGCGGTATTCTGCGTCACGAGGAAAATGTCGATCTGCTCCCTGCCAACATCGAGCTGTCCGCTATGGAAATGATGCTTGTCACCGCAATGAGCCGTGAAACCATTCTGAGAAGCTATCTGAGCAAGGTCAAAGACAATTATGACTATGTACTGATTGATTGTATGCCTTCGCTCGGTATGGTAACTTTGAATGCTTTGGCGGCGGCAGATAGCGTAATCATTCCCGTGCAGGCGCAATATCTTCCGGCAAAGGGAATGACCCAACTGATGCAGACCATTGGAAAGGTCAGGCAGTACATCAATCCGAGCCTGCGAATCGACGGTATCCTATTGAACATCGTAGATAACCGCACCAACCTCGCCAAAAGCACTGCCGACGCACTGCGAAAGAACTTTGGGAGCGTTATTAAGATATACCGTTCCTCCATTCCTATGGCAGTGAAAGCCGCAGAGGTTGCTTCCAAGGGCGTAAGCATCTACAAGTATGAGCCGAGCAGTCCTGTTGCAAAGGCTTATGCTGAGTTCGCAAAGGAGGTGTCTGCCGATGGCAGGAAGAAAGAGCGACTTCACTCTGCCGACGCTCGATGACCTGTTTTCTACACAGGAGCTTCGGGACGATGCCAAGCTCAGTAAAATCCGAGATATTCCCCTTGAGCTGATCGACGATTTTCCAGACCACCCATTTAAGGTGCGGGACGACGAGGATATGATACAGCTTGTGGAGAGTGTCAAGGAGCGAGGAGTCATTACTCCGGCTACCGTCCGTCAAAAAGAGGACGGCAGATACGAGCTGATTTCCGGTCACAGGCGAAAACGGGCTTGTGAACTTGCCGGATTTGAAGCACTTCGCTGCGAGGTCGTAGACCTTGACCGTGACGCCGCCACCGTCCTTATGGTGGAAAGCAATTACCAGCGGTCGCAGATACTTCCCTCAGAAAAGGCATTTGCCTATAAAATGCGGCTGGAAGCGATGAAGCGGCAAGGACAGCGTTCAGATTTAACTTCGTCCCCAGTGGGGACAAAGTTTGATAGAAGTTCTGAAGCCATAACAGAAGAAACCGGCGATAGCAGAAATCAAATTCATCGCTATATCCGTCTGACAAACCTTGTGCCTGAACTGCTCGACCTTGTGGACGAAGGCAAAATTAAAATGCGTCCTGCGGTGGAGCTTTCCTATTTGGACGAGGACAGCCAGCGGGCGGTGGTTGATGAAATCGACCTGAACCAATGCACCCCGTCCCACGATCAGACCATTCGTATGCGGAAGTTCTTCACAGATGGAAAGCTCACGCCGGAGGTGGTGTCCGCCATTATGGGCGAGGAAAAGCCAAACCAGCGTGAGAAGATCGTCCTGCGTGGGGACAAGGTGCGAAGCCTGATCCCGAAAAATATCCCCGTAAGCCAAACGGAGGATTATGTGGTCAAAGCACTGGAGCATTACAGTCGCTTTCTTCGTCAGCGGGCAGAGCGTGACAGCCGATAGGTACACGGAGTATGTTTCCTGCTGTCCCCTTCCTCACACTCCAACCCCTGAGAACTACCAGACTAACCGAAATAAACTATCTCCTGATTTATCTCTATCTCTCTAAGCTAAATCAATCTAAGAGCAAACGGAGTTCGCACAATTCGGAAAACTGCGTTTTGGCGGTATGATGAAAAGTTACGATTCAAAACGCACCTTTGTCGGAGCAGTTCTCATCGGGTAGAATGTTGTCGAAGGGAGTGAAGCGTATGAAATCCAAAATCGCAGTTATTATGCTCGCCGTATTTCTGTGTCTGACTACGGGATGCAACAACTCCTCGCATATTGCAGAAACGCCTGACCCCATTTCTTCTTCGGACAGTAACATCGTCCCCAGCGAATCAGAAACGGCTCAGGCAGAAAAGAAAACGGAGGTTGACCGTCCCCAAAGCACAGAATCGCAAACGGATAGCCGTGCCGCAGAGTTCCCGGCAAGCGTATCGGAAAGTGCCACCCAACCAACAGAGGTTCCCGATCAGGCTGACCACAGCACGGCAGTGCTGCCACAGCCGAGCGAACCTGAAAAGAAAACAGACGAGTCCGAACGCCGACCGGAAACCGCTGCCCCGACAGAAAAAGAACAGCCCACACCTCCGGCAACTGAGGAATCGACGCCACCGGAACCACCGGAACCACCGAAAGAAGAACCTACTGAGCCGGTCTTTGGCATTGACTACTGGATCAGCTTTGCCAAGAGCTACGCTGAGAGCATCGGACTTGCGCTTGACAGAGGAGCCGTGTATTGCTGGGATAACCCCATCGCAGCAGGTGAAAAATGCAAATACACCGAACGGGATATTCGTGGCTATCTCGACCGATATGCCAAGGACGACGAAATCACCGATGTGTGGATTTGGTATGAGCAGACCGGAAGTGGCTCTTATGAAATCTATATCGGCTACGCATAACAACAAAACACATTTCACCCGAAACGCATCGTCATTGCACGGTGCGTTTTTTATTTCCAAGGAGGTAACAAACAAAATGAAAAAGAACTTTTTCAAGCGAGGGATGGCGGGACTGCTTTCCCTCGTGATGTGCCTGACAGCCCTTGTGGGGATCGGCACAACTACTGCCTATGCCGCAGGAGAGAGAGCAGAGGTCTACCTTGTTTCTTTTCCGAGAAGCGGCGATGCTAATATTGATTACAGCGGTACTTGGGGGCATCCCAATCTCCGGTATATGAACGGCTGGCATTCCGGTGAGTCCAAGTACACTACCATTCGAGCAATGCACTCGTATGACGGTAACATCTGTTACTGCATTGAGCCGGGAGTACAGCAGGATACCGGCGACACTTATGCCAGTAAGGACGAAACCTTTTGGGACAACCTGCCCTCAGACATCAACAGCACCATTTCTCCCTACGATATAAAGCTATTCATCGGGCGTATTATGCAATACGGTTACACGGGACCCATCAGCACCTCGTGGCGTTCACAGAACCCTGCTGATGCCGCAACGCTGGCGGAAGCTATGGCAACACAGGTTCTCATTTGGGAAACCGTTGTCGGTGAGCGTGACGAGGACTTCGATTATGTAAGCCCCGGTAGCTACGATGCTGTTAAGGGCGTTATCAGCAC